>JACLAB010011574.1_pt1 | contig 58689 bp, 98 predicted proteins | sample 8027921 | NCBI WGS metagenome assembly JACLAB01 (sample SAMN15725117, study PRJNA655200) | protist metagenome | isolation source: fluorescence activated cell sorting (FACS) single amplified genomes of... | place: USA: West Boothbay Harbor, Gulf of Maine | collected 2000-07-19 | reverse complement strand
GTAGGCCCTCTCTTTGTTTAATTGAGCTTTTAATCATAAGTTCTAATTTATCAATGATCGTGAACATTTCTTGAGCGTCACTAGCATACATATGCCCGTCTCTATGTCTTCTCAAGGTTGCTATACATAACCCCGTTAACTCATGGTTTAACTCTTTTAAAAATTTTAAACGGCCGTCTCTTTTTGAAGCCCCTCGTCTAATAACTTTTAAAACTTTTTTTAATGTAAACATTTTATTTCCCTTTGGTTAGTTGTTAATTGTTTCACGTGAAACATATAAAACGTTATATCCCATCTTAATAAGAGAGTCAACAACTATTTTAAAGTTATCCACACAACTCCAGGTTGTACCCTCTTTAGAATCATTCTAAAAAAGAATTAAACATAATATTAAAAAGCCAACCACACCCGGAAAGAAAACCACGATGCGAATTAAAAAAGCGATAAACGCATCCATTACAAACCCGCCTTTTTAAATTTCTTTTTACCGTAGGTTTTAACCTTCTCGACAATCACGGCCGGCGTGTCCAGCTTGTAACACAGTAAACAATCTTTGCATTTTTGGCCCGTACAATTTTGGCGGTCCTGATGCTGCGACTCGGGGACGGTTGAAAATGTTTTATCAAAATACGGCGGGATCTTATCCAGGATGTGATTGACCCGCGGCGTTGAATAAATCAAAATAAAATTTTTCGGCTTTTTATTATTCTTAAAATATTTCGCTATGATGTCGTATCTCTTCGTCCATAAGCTGAAATTACAGTGAGAATTTTTAATCGCGATATTTACGTAATTAATTAAATTAATCTCATTAATTAATTCACCGTGAGCGTTGAAGCGAAAAAAAGCGCTATTGATCACCGGCAGCGCATCAGGATGTAGGACTCGATCAGCGAGCAGCTCAGTGTTACGCTGTAGAGCTGGCGCCATGTTTTTTCTAAATGTTTTTAACATTTCATTCGAATAGCAAAAAGTACAAATATTATTCGGGTCTTGTTTATTATAATTTTTATTACAATAAGCATTCGTAACAGTATTTGTGCTGATGGCCTGAAAGCCTTCTAGTTTCCCGGTCATTTTTGATATATGAATCATGAGCCGTTCCCCTCGTATATTTCTTTAAGGTCCTGAAGGTCCGCCCCGTCATCGCTAAAGTCGTCACGACTCAGGCCCAGGCCAGCCGCTGCCATTGCTTCGTCTAATTCTTTTGGCGTAAGCTTATCAATCACGCTGGTATTAATTGCCTTTTTAAACCCGAAGGGGTCATTATTTTTTTTAGTCATTTTTATTTCCTTAGTTGGTTAAGTTTTTGAAGGGAATTATTGGACCCAGGAAGCAAACGACCTAGTCCCGTTGATCCTTTAATTATTACGTAGTTAACAACCTTCATGCATCTTATTAACATGGGATATAATAGCTGTCAAATCTTTTTTTAATTATTTTTAAATATTTTTATTCTTTATATATATAGAAGAGCCACGGCCCGTGGTCCTGGAATTATTTTTTTTTAAAAATTTTTTTCCGCACCTATAATCTTATATATCTCCATATGTATAGTCAGTTATTCATTTTCAAAATGTTAATGTAAACAACTTCAAAAATCTCCATATACAAGGTTAGTTATTCATTTATGTTAATGTTAAGGAAAAGGAAAAATCTCCATATAGCGTGTTAGGTATTCATTTTCAAAATGTTAATATTAACGAAAAGAAAAATCTCCATATACAAGGTTAATGGTTCAATGTTAATGAACCATGTTAATGACCATGCCATAGGCATGGTCATTAACTCACACGCGAGACGTGGCTATTGCTTCAAGAAGTTTATTGCGTCAATCAAGTTGAGTGATGAGTAGGCACGAACCACGCTTCTCGGTTCACGAACCACGAAAATTTGATATTCTGAGCAAGGTCTCTGCGAGAGGTCTTCTCGCAGGATAAAAGATTTTCCACCATTCTTATAGTGTGTTAAGTGCCAGTTGATTTGATACTTGGATAAACCTAAATTCTTGACACCATTGGACTTGAGTTCAATCCAAATAGATCCGTTATTTATCAACCAATAAACGTCTGGAATACCATTAATAGTATTAGATTCTATACGGAATAATTGACCTTTTAACTTTAGTTTTTTAATACGTTGCCAAAGATTATTTTCTGGTTTTTTCATTATGTTATTAGGTCAATAACATAAAAAAAGAGGCAACTCCAGTCTCCCTTTGTTGCCTCTCTAATCAAGATAATTGATTGTCTGTGTTAATCTCAATTATCAAGAATTTTGTTTTTTTAACTCAATTCCGTCTGCCTCTAAATTATCTAATAGATTAAGACCTTGAGCAATACCCTCTGCAACGTGCTTATCACTACAAAAAGCAATAGTATTAATTTTGCCTTTGCCTAAATCACACATTATAGTATTACCATTAAAAAAATACTTACCAACATAACTTTCATTAGTAAGCATGTCCCTTGTAATATATTCATCATCAAGTATCATTTAAGTTGCTCCTCTTTAAGTTCTATTCATTACCCTTAATGACAATGTAATGCCACCAAGTGCCAACAAAAACCCAACTTGAGCGTCAAAAGTAAATAAAACTATGACACCCAAGAAAGCTATCGCAAAGCTAATTAAGATTAAAAATATATGAAGTGCAATATCCATTATTTAACAATCTTTGTTTTAAGTTCAACGCTCTCACCCTCAACAATATATTTATCATATAAGTGTGGGTGTTGTTCTTTAAAGGATTTGACATCAAACCTAGTAGTATTCTTTTTAGCAACTTCAATGTAATAAGATTTAGATTTATACTTATTAATAATTGAACCTCCTAAATCTTCAACTATTTCCAACGCTTCAGATTTAACATCAATCCATAACTTATTATATGTTTTCCTGTTGTGGTTTAACTCACACGCTTTGAACAATTTTACATTCTCAACAGGTGATAACGTTCTTGGTTTATTTATTTTTACTATTTTTTGTGTTGTCATTTTTTTAACTCCTTTGTTTATGGTTTTATTTATGTTTAACACTCTCTCAATTTAATGGGATATAATAAGAAGTCAAGCAAATAATTAATTATTTATTTAATGCGATTAAGTCAGTTTTAGATAAGGTTATTGTCCTGTGATTACTGGCACAACTAAAAGATGTATTTTTATCTAAAAATAAATCAACATCATCTTCATAGGAAGATTTAATTTTTTTAAGTATTGCAGGGCTATTGCTCATATATTCAGTAGTGCCATCATTAGCTTCAACAAGTTCATAATTATGTAATAAACAAGAATAATGAGATTTATTATCAAAAAGGGTTTTATCTAAAACTACAATATCTTGTGATTTAATATCCATTGTAATCCATTTGTAGTATTCCCAAACATGAATAGATTGATTTTTATTATTTTTAAATACTGACAAATCGTTAAAACTCCATTTTTGAGGTGTAATTATCATAATATTTTTAAATGCCCTATGCTCATAACATAGGGCTATTTGTTTTTTAGTTTGTTAATTGTTTGATATTTGATTGAGGTATTGAAATAGCTATTTTAGATTTTTTAGCAATTTCCGAAATATGCCTCAATACTTCTGAACCAATCATATCAGAGTGTAGTAGATCAATAGCTTGTTCTTGCAGGTTCTCTAATACTTTTAACTCCTCACCTTTTGAAGTTTTATAAAAGGCTTTTTTGGTTTCCTCATGACATTTACTTTCTACAAATTTGTAGAAATTAGTAGTAAGATTATATTTTTCTTTATTATCCCAATCCCAACTAGGTATTCTGTCATTACCAGAATAAGAGGTTGTTTCCCAATCTCTATTTGAAGCCCAGTCTTTTAATTTGGTTTCTAATTTTTGAGAAACCTCTCTCAATTTTGACCTTTTAGCATTTAGTAATTTATCAATACTTTCAAAAAAAGTATTAAAGTCTTTCTCTGCACTTTCAACAGCTTTTAGGTCTTTTTCTATTTGAAGTGTTTTTGTGAAGCTACCAAAGTTTTTTTCTGCTTTCTCCCTAATTTCTGCAAGGTGCATACTCTCAATAGCTTTTATTTTAGTATTATATTTTGTATTAAGTTTATTTTCCCAATACTCTTTATTGTCTTTGCTTATTTGTTTTGTACTCATTTTTATTGCTCCTATTTATTGTTAATTATTGAGTGCCCTCAATGGCTATCTTCCAGAGGACACTCTGATTGTTTTTATTCTGTGTGATAAAAAACAAACAAAAATTTTGTAAGTGGCTTTTTTATTTGACTAAAAATGGAATTAAAAGTCAAGCAGGATAAATTTAAGTACATTCCTATTGTTGTACACCACATAATATATTTACCTATCTCTACTTATAGCAACGTGTGGGCAAATTCTATTAATAAAAGTTAGTAAATGCCAAACTACAATGTCGTAAGGTTTTTCATTAGTTTTACAAAAATCAAATGATATGTCTTGACCTGCATAAGTTTTATCAAATGGTGTTTTTGCTTCTCGGTTTAAATAAAAGTCTTCATGACCATTATCTCCAATACCATTAAACTTAATAATATCATCTGTACTTTCATCTTTTATTAAATGACCAACAACAGTTTTAAGATAGCTAAATTCTTCTTTAATCTGTTGCCATTCTGTATTTGTAAAGTCATTATATTTATGCCAGTAATTAGTATAACCCATTTTATTTTGCTCCTTGTTTATTTGTTAATTTATACATATCCCATGAAAATATGATATTATAAAATAGATGTCAAATAAAAAATTATAATAAAAAAGCTAATAAAACTGCGACTATTAGAAAAGGTATAGGATAAAAAACTAAAATTCTTATAATAAATGCAATAAATCTGTCCATATCAACAGAGATATACGTTAAAAAAATTAATACAAGATTAAATTAAACTTTTATTTTTCTAATTGATTGAATTACTGCTGTTGGAATTATTGTAGTATTTCCAATATTGTCAAATGTTGGTTTATCTTTTGTCTCTATATAATCTGTAAATAATCTTGTAATACCTTTTGATTGAGAAAGTAAATAACCTTTTGAAACACATGTTGGTAATTTTTCTTTACTTAAACTTTTAGTATCTGACCAACCACTATCACCCTCAATGTCAAGCCACTTTATTTCTACAAAGGGATAATCTAAAATATTATTGCCTAAATTTTTAAAATTAAAATTTAAAATTTTAGATCCTTTTCTTACTTTTTTATTTTTCATTTAACTCCATATAGATAGTCTACTATTCATTTTATCCCATATAGATAGTCTACTATTCATTTTTATCCTCAATTAAAATTGAAACAATACCAATAGATGAATTTAAATGACTATTGTGGACCTCGTTAAACACTGTCATAAAATTACCTTCATTCACTAATTTCTTCTGGCGTAACGTCAATGATATTTTTGGCTTCTCCAATTTTTTCTTCAAGTTCGGAAAGCCTACTTTCAAGTTGTTCACGACTCATTCCCTCCAATCCAACATGGGTTACTTCTTTCTTATCTATAAAAAATCCTGCCATTTGGCCACTACGGTATTCTGCATTTATAGCATGACCAAACTGTTTCTTGTCTTCTGCTTTTTTACTTAAACGTTCAAAATTTTTATACTTTCTTAGTTTATCCCCTTCATGTTTTTTTAGTTCCTGGCTATATTTCATTTCCATATAACGCACAACATGAGGATTTTTATTTGGATCAGTAAGTCTGCTGGCAATCTCGGTGGGTCCCTGAGGTTTATCAGATGTATACCCAGCTCTTTTAGCGGCTTCTACTTTTGATATCTCACCCCAATTACCAACATATATATCTACAAACGCTTTTTGCTTTAACGTAAGCTCTGCAGTTGATTTTAAAGTATTTTTCTTTTTTGCCATCTTGACCTGTTATACCATATTTTTTCCTAGTACACTTCCTTACAAATATTTTTTTTATTTTTTTTTTGCAGAAAATGGCCTCTCTGTATTTTTTTCCTAGAATTACTAGGAATTTTCCCAGTGTTTTCCTAGTGAAAAATGCTCTAGAAGTGTTATATATCAACGTTTTTCCTAGTTTCCCAGTAAAAAACCCTTACAAATATTTTTTTTATTTTTTTTTTCTAAGGAAACGTACTAGGAATTCGTGAACCGTGGGTCGTGGTCACCGAACCATTGACCATTATATTTTGTTGACGAACCACGCCTCATGGTCTAATATCTAGGAGTGTTATGTCTTTTTCATAACCCTTAGATGGTTAATTGTTTTCCTGCAGTTTAGAGATTGCTCCCTGGACTGCAGGTTTAAACTTCAATCCCCAAATCCTTTTTAAAATGGTCCACGTAAAAGTTATCGGCATGCATTATTTGTCTACGCTTATTTTCTAGATTACGTCTAAGCTCACGTCTCTCATCTAGATTGGTTTCTTCTTTTAATCTTTTAAATAACAAATCATATTGATGCCATAGAAGATGTTTTTTTTTAAATTTTATATCTCCACCCTTTAATGCTTTGTAATATCTATATCTAACATTATCAGGTTCCCAACCGGCCCACCAACAGATCTGTTCAAAGTCTGATGATTCTGCAATCCAATAATGAGCATCACATTTTTGTAAACTTGTTTTACGATCAATACTTAAAATTCTTGTATCCTCAAACGCATTTAAGATGACATGCCTCCATAACTTCTGTTCATTGGAAATATGATTTTCCTCAATGATATCAGCAGCTATATTAGTGCCCATAAGTTTTAATAAGTCTACTGAGTAGAGCACGATAATGGCCTTTCGATTTTTTAAAGTTCAATCGAGTGGCGACCTCAAAATGTTCATGTACATCATCAATTAATATTGTGATTGCTGCGCCTTGCAAATTTTCTTCTGCAATGTGTTCGGATATGTCGTTAAAATCTAATTGTGATTCTTCTTTAGTATAATTATCAGCCATCATGTGTGGCTCCTGCATAGTCACTAAACTTTATAACATTATTTTTACTTTTTCTTTTTTTCTTAAAATTAGAAATCTTAGATGCATCTGGTTTATGATTTTTAAAATTAGATACTTCATTTGAGTTTTCATGTTTATGTAGAAAATATAAATCAGCTGAATCATTTAAAAATCTTTGGTCCATCTCAGTGTATCCATAGTTCACACCATGAAGCATAGCGAATATTACAGATGTTAAATTACTGTATTCTTTTTCGTTAAATTTTCTAGCAGCACTAACTAAAACCTTAGTTAAATCAGTGATACCATCCTTTTTCTTTGCCATTAATATAATCCCACGCTATTTTAAATAATAAAGCTTGTTCAGCTTCTTTGCTTATGCCCGATGAATCGTGAGACGTGGTTCCTGTAGAATTGCAAATGATACACTCAGTGTAATTTTTTTTATCAGTAAGAAGTATCCAACCTAGCCCCTTACAATCCTTACACGGAGAGAGTTTGCTTAAATTATTATTATTAAATTTTTTCATATGTTGCAAGTATATATTATAAATTAATATGGGTCGTGGGTACAAGGGACTGGGGTAAATTATTTAAGTTGGAATCCTAAAATATCTTCTTGCTCTTCAGGTTCTTCAGGGTCTTTTGCATACTGTATTGCTATTAATGCTTTTAGCTCAGTATGGGCTTTGTTTTTTTCATCTATAGAAAATTTAAATCTTTTTGTGCAGTAATCTTTTAAGTTTAATAGAATAGCTTCTGGGTCGTGACTGATAAAAGGGTTATTGGCCATTTCAGCTATCTCCTCAGAGAAAGTTTCAATAGCTTTACAGGCAGAAATATAACTTTTTAATTTAGCTATCTGTACTGTATTTTTAAGTTTCCTATTTCTACCATACCTAAATTTTATTCTATCAAATTCTTTTTTCATATAATTATTTTTTCTTTTTCTTTTCGTGTCTTAAAGTAACAAACTCTAAAATTCTATTAGCTATAATAGATTGGCCCTGTCTTTCAAAGGCCCACTTCCAATAGGGCCTTTTCTTTCTTCTCTCTTCAACAAATTTATCTCTTGTCTCAGCAGTCTTTTGTCTTCTCTCTAAACCTAAATATATTTTACCAACAGGGTCCCACCAATAATCCCATAAGTAAGTAGCAACCGAGTTAATATCCAGCCAACGACAAAAACGCTTTGCTGCATTTATTTTTAAAAGTCTAATATTCATTTCTTTTCAATATACTCACGTCTGTTCTCATCCCTCATCTTCAAGAATTTAAATTTTGCAATCTTTAACATTCTTTCAAATAAGGGCTCAGCTTTAAATGTTTTAACAATATTCATGACTTTACCATTCACTACAAAAGTTAGTGTATTATTGGCATGGTCAAGTTCAATAGTGAAAAGTTCTTTTGCTTTTACTCTTGAATCAACTCTTTTTAAATCGCTTTCGGTCATCATTGTCCACTCCATTTAATAATTTTTTCTTAAAAGTTTCTACTGACATTTTTTGTTTCTTAGCTTCATACTCAATATGATTATGAATTAGTTTAGATATCATAGCTCCTGGAGCTCTATATTTATCCTCACATATTTTTTTTAATAATGAGTAATCTTCTTTTTTAACTGCTACTGACTTCCATCTATTTAGATCCATCTTTTATCTCCATATCTTTTGTTAATATTAATCCATGTGCTGCCTCGGCATTCATGGGCTCTTCATAAGTTATACCTAAACCTATAAGCCTTCTTAGTTCTTTATTTTCTGCTCTAAGTTGAACTACTTCTTTACCTAAAGCTTCGATACCATCGTTAGCTTCTTTTACTATGTCTCTCCATTCACTTGTATTCATTTTACAAATACCTCCTTAACTTTTCTTCCTGGTATTCTTGCACTAACAAGTGGTGCATCATCTAACCCATCCATAGAGTCTATATAAACTTCTAGTGGACCTGCATGAGTTTGCATAGTTATAAAACAAGTACCCTTGTTTCTTATGTCAAAGTGTATGCCTTTAGCATAACGATCTTCAAAGTTATTTTTTTTACGTATTGCCATATGTTCTTTGTCTCTTCGTTTTTTTATCATTTTCTACCTTATTGTTAGTTAGCTTTTATTATGCTATCTTAACTATATGGGATACAATTAAATGTCAAATAAATTATGAAATTTATTTTAATATATACAATCTGTTCTTTTATTGATGGTAGTTGTTTACCGGATACTGAATACCCTAAAACATTTGATACTTGGAGAGAGTGCATAATTACAGCATTAGATACTACAAAAAAAGTTATTGAATTTTTCCCACCAGAAGATATAGAGAATTATCGTCTTGGCCCGAGGTTCGTGTGCCAAGATATTAATACAGTTTAGAATGATTATAAAGTATATATTATTAGGTACTATATGTTTATCTACACCAGATACAGGTACAAAGTGTACTCAATATATGGTAGATGATCTCATATATGGCCCAGGATGCCGTTCTAAAGCTAAACAGATAGGAATACGTATGAAAGACCAAATCGAAGAAATAGGGGGTTCTATGGCCTCTTATGACGTACATTGTATAGCTATTGATAATAAAGGCTACAATATTGACCATTCGTTCAAAATATCTTATAATATCTTATGACAGCTTATCGTATCAAAGCATACATGGGAGGTTTGCAGTTAGACCAAGTAGTCGAAGCAAACGATTGTAAAGAAGCGATACTTAAGGTGTCTCAACAAGTGGAGGATGGCACCGTTGAAGTTATTAAAGATGGTTTCACCGGCAACTCCAGACTTCACATAACATACGAGGAGATCGTAAATGTTAAGTAAAGAAAAAGTGGAGCTAATAAAAAAGCTTCAGGCCAAAGAACATGAATGGACAGCTAGTCTAATGACCCATGGTGGTTGTACTACTGAAATGTTGGCAACTGAGAGTGAAATTAAATCTCTTAGAAATCAATTAAAGTACCAAGATGTTCAAGAAAATTTAGCTGTAGCAGGTTAAGTTTTTTTAGGTTTTACAAAATCAAACTTTTTTCCTAGGGATTCTTTCGGCTTAACGAACTCATAGTGATTTATTATAGCTAACAGTTTAGGTCTCTTAACTGTACTATAAGGTAAAAATAATTTTGCTAAGTATAATGCTTTTTGATGAGAGCACCTCCATCTCCATTGATCCTTCTTACCTAGAGATCCTTTACCAATACCTTTGAAGTGAATGCTTCCTACTCCAACAATATCATAAAAGTTTTTAATACAATCTAAATCGGTCATGGCAACTTCCATTGCAACATTCCATTTTAAACAAGTCTTACCATTTGGTTTATTACATTTATATTTTGCGTAATTGACATTACCTTCCCCATCAAATAATCCTGCTGCATAAGCAATCAAGTCTCTGTTATCATGTGGCATATTTCTATTTTGCATCACCCCAACTCTTTCCAAGTCCTACATCTACTACAGACTTAACTTTAAAATCAATTGACTCTTCCATTATTTTTTTAATATCTTTTGCATGAGCCTCATCTTTAATATTAAAACAAAGTTCATCATGGATCTGTAACATAGGTAAGTGTCCTGCATTATAACAATCTAACATTGATTGCTTAGTTTGATCAGCTGAAGATCCTTGAATTAATCTATTTAAAGCTTTGTAAGTAAAGGCTCTCTTAATATTATTTCTACCATATTTCGCAACAGCGTCTTCATATTTTTCTGCTTGATGAAGACCAAAATCTCTTGTCTCCCATTTATCAAACCTACACTTCCTACCTTTTTTAGTTCTGATAATTCCTTTTTCATCTGCTGCAACTTTACACCTATCTGATAATTTTTTAATAAATGGAACCTTCTTATTATACTTAACAATCAATTGATCCGCTTCATCCTTAGTAACTCCTAAAGATAAGGCTAATTTATTCTTACCCATTCCATACATAATACCAAGGCCAATAGTTTTTGCTTGAGTTCTTTCAATACCAACAAGATCAGCAACTGTTTGGTGGAAGTCTGCATCATCATTTTTATATGCCTCTACTAATTCTTGTGCACCTTCATAACCATTATCTCCAATAGAAGCTGCATAGTGAACCGTCATTCGTGGTTCTTGTTGCGAGTAGTCAAATGAACCCCATTGGTAGCCATCTTCTGGTATAAATAGAGACCTTATCTTAGGTCCTAGCTCTTTGTTCCTGGCTGGCACTTGTTGTAAATTAGGATTACTCATTGATAATCTTCCAGATACCGTACCACCTAAATCAGATCTAAGTTGTTGTATCTCTCCATGAATTCTACCTTTGACCTGGTACCTTAGGATAGAAGATAAAAATGTGCTATGAAATTTATTGATCTCTCTTGCACTCACAATAAGTTGTGCTATTTTGTTCTTATTATTTATCAACCAATTTTGTGTAAAGGAAGGTTCGTTTGTTTTTTCAGTTCTTGGATAGTCTAGTTTCTTTTTGTCAAAGGCTTTGGCAATCTGGCGGGGTGCCCAAATATCTATATCTATTCCTGTTTCTTTCTTTATGGCCTGTAGTATTTCTTTTTCTTGGCTCATCATTTCTGTTTTTAATTTTTCAGCTGATTCCACTTGGACTCTCACACCTCGTTGACGCATTTTTATCAACACCGGAATTAGTTGTTGTTCCAACTCCCACACCGTTTCTAAACTCTGTGTTCTTATTTCTTGTTTAAATCTTTGCCATAACTTCAATGTAAGTTCTGCATCTTGTTCTGCATAATAACCAACATGTTCTGCAGGTAACTTCCACATCTCTGCTTTAGGATCTATACCGTGAGCTGCTGCAGCTTCTCTTAATTCTGTCTCTGCTTTTATTTCTCCAAGATACTCTACTGATAATGCATTCAATGAATAAGAAAATCTATTCTCATCTATTAGTGCTGCTGCTATCATGGTATCTATAATTGGTCCGTGAACCGTGATCCCTGATGCTTCTAACCAACCGACATCATACTGAGCATTATGAAATACTTTAGGACAAGGAAGTGCACATACATCCTTCATATATTTTTTTACTTGTTCAGGTATCATGTTACCTCCACCTAAATGACCAAAAGGAAAGTACCCCTTCCAACCATCAACAGCTACTGCGAAACCAACTATTTCTCCTTTACCTAAAGCCCAACCCGCTCCAAGCTTTTCATTAATACCATCATCCCTAGTCTCTAAGTCAATTGCAATTTCAGTTGCATCAGATAAATCTTTATACTCACTTGGTGTATTCCACATCGATTTCTTAAACGTTAAAGTAAGCTGTAGCCCGTTCATTTCTTTTTATCTCCCCAAATACCCATATCTAATTTTTTTTCTTCTAAATGTTGTATCTCTAAATCACAATAATGTTTTATCTTCTCTATATCCTCAACTGTTTTACCTTTACTTAAATATCTACAAACATATTTTATTACATTTGCTTGAAATGGATTAAGGCCATTCTTTCTAATAAACGTCCATGGTTGAATTATAAATTGTTTATAATGCTTACCACCTACTTGTTTAGCATCGGGAAAACTTTCATCGAACATATCTTTATTTGTCATTTTTCTCCTGGACATAAATTAAATAATCTGATCCTATTGGGTAGTTAAACTTATAGTCAGTTCTCAATAAATGTAAAGTTTTTCTTGCTCTTGTTGCACCGGTATACCAGACCTTACGTTCATCACTTTTTTCTTGTTTATTCTTATTAGCATAATCAGATGGATAGTTACCTTTACTATATAAGACTACATGGTTTGCTTCTCCACCTTTAACAGAATGAATAGTGTCAATTGTAATTAATGGATCTTTATCTAATTCTTTCTGTCCATAACGTCTTAACAATCTAATAAAATGTCTTACTTGTTTTGGTTTAAAATTTCTTCTTAGTATCCAATACCAAGGTTTATTTTTTTGATTATCTTCTAGTGTTAAGCCGCACCATTCTTTTAATGTTTGGAAATCATAATCTCTAAGGTCTGGTTCTGCTCTCCAAAATTTATCAGATCTAAATGCAGGGTCTTCTAACTCTCTTATATACTTAACCATATTACGTGCTGCTTTCTTATCTATCTTCTTATCTTTGCTAAGAGTAGTCCAAGCTTTAATAGCTTCCCATTGTTTTTGATCAAAACATTTTGTGCCTTTATTATCTTTGTAATATAAACCTGCATCTTTAGCTAACATTCTAAGTTCATTTACAGTTTCATTAATACGTCCTAAGATATACCAATCTTCTTTTAATGCCTCAAATGGTATTTCTTTAAATGATAAATAACTTTTTACAGATCCCAGAGAGTCTCCAGGTTGGTATTCTTTTTCTTCACTATCTCTTATACCTCTTCTAATTACTTGTGAGAAACTATGAATAGCTTCTCCAAATCTTTGAGTCTTTCTTAATTTTACTTTTCGGCCTGGAAAAAACTTTGTAAAATATTTTGGATCAGCTCCATTCCATTTGTATATTGCTTGATCATCATCACCTGCTAGATATATTCTCTCTACCTTAGGTGCCATCTTATATAACACTGACCACTGTAAGGGTGTGCAATCTTGAGCTTCATCTAATATTAAAACTTTAAGAGAAGGGAAGTCTACTTCTGTTATTGCTCTTTGAATCATATCATCAAAGTCTATAAAAGATTTTTCTCCTGCATTAGCTTTATAATGTTCATAGGTGCTTATCTTTCTTTGAAAAACTGTAAGTGAATCTTTTTTATAACTCTCCATTTTGTAGGCTTCTTCTGGAGATATTAATAAATTTCTAGACTTACTATAAACTCCTAGAGACCAATCCTTATACATAAAGTTATCATCAGCTAATCTTTTATCTGAAGACTTAATTACTTTAGTCTGTAATGCAAAATCAATTGTACAATCTTTAGGATCAAAAACATCTTCTGAAAAATATCTTCTACAATAAGTGTGTAAGGTTTTAAATCTTGAAAAATCTTCTGTACTATAATTTGGAAAAGACTCCATTGTTCTTTTGACAGCAGTGTTCACTGCTTTGTTAGTAAAAGATAAATAAGCTATATCACTTGGATTAATACCTTTTCTTAAATAACTTTTTAATACTCTCTCAATTAAAGTATATGTTTTACCTGTACCCGGTGGACCAAAGATCTTCACTGTTTTATGGTAAAGATCTTTTAGTATTTTAAGTTCTAAACTTTCCTGTGTGGAATTCGTCATCCATCTCCGATACAGTTTTTGTTGTTTCTTTTTTCTCTGCTACTTTATAATCAACAAACTTAGGCATCATAACTGACCATACATTTTTAACACCTTCATGATAGTCTAATCTACTACAGCTCAAAAGATTCAAAGCTTCACTAGCACTCTTAAATGTTTTATCACTTCCTAAAAATTTCTCAAAAGTAATCTTTTTAAAATAACAAATATTAGTTTTAGAATCTAATACAACATAGTTATCCTGTAGTTTTTCAAAGTCATCTTCTTCAATATGGCTCTCAAAGAATTTTTTAAGAAAGTTATATTTCTCTTCATCCAATGTATCTTTAAATTTCATCTTCTCATTCTCTACTGCTTTCCTAACTAAAGTAGCCATAAGCATTTCAAATGGTGAAGGACCAGACTTAGGTTTAGGTAATGTCATCCAATAGATACCATATCTTAATAATTTAACTCTAAAAGATTTCTCATCTTTCATATCTTCTGGATTAATTATTATCTTCTCATCTTGAAACTTAAAAGTATATTCAATTGATTTAGTAGATCTAATAAACTCTACGTCTTCAAAGTCATCAATCATATCCGGAACTTGAGAACCAATACCAAGCTTTCTTAACTTACATAGATCCTTGTTACATAGTGGTGCAATAGCATTTGTTTTAGGAGGACACTTATAAGCATAATCTTTTTTAGATAATGATTTAGCCAGGGTCTCTACTTCCTTATGATCTAAAGGCGAAGTAAATATATCTTGGTTTCTTTTATGCAAGATAGTAATTAATTCATTAGCATTTAAACTACCATCAGATTTCTTCATCTCAAGAACACCGACATTAAAAAGTAATTCGTTTCTATGATTACCTTCCCATTTTTCTGAGATCATCTTTTGAACACAAGGAGGATAATGTTTCCAATCACTCTCTGGTTCATATTCTTTAAGCTTTATATTATTTAACTGCTCTAAGCTTACAGTTTTATTAGCTATCATTTCTAAAAAATTATTTAATAGTACTGGAGTATTGTTATCGTTGTAAGCAAACTCAGTTGTTTGATCCATGTTGAAGTAGGGCATGTTCAAACATTTATTCATTGGAAATACTTCCTCAGAATAAAAGAATGTTTTATTCCATTGATTAAGAACTTTAAGAACATCTTTTATAGGATACCAATCATCTAAGAATAAAAATAAATGTAGTCCACCAGATTTAGATCTTACTGCAATTAAAGGTAATTTGTTTTCTCTTATAATATCTACAATTTTCTTTTCAGAAAAAGTTGAATAGTTTCGAGGATCGATATCAATACATCCCCATTTACACACGTCACCATTCTCAGGTTTAATCCCAATTCGTGTTTCCCCATTTAAATGTTTTTTCCATAGCTCAAGGGTAACAGGTTCGTGGACCGTGAGTACCTTAACCTGTTTCTTGCCCCGTTCATCTACTTCCCCCGTAAGAGAAGTAGTAATGAACAGTTCAGAGTTACCCTCAAATATTTTTAAGAGTTTTTGCTCCATGATAATTTAGAATGGAACTGCTTCTTTATTTGCCTGGTTATTGCCTTGAGCTTGATTCTCTTCAGAGAAATCTACTTTTCCAAAGATATCACTTGTCTTAGCAGACTGATAAAAACTTTGAGTTGCTGTTAAAGTTTTCAAGTGTTTATCTGGTGTCATAAGACCCACAAACTCTACAACCCATCCAGACCAAGTGTAATCACCTTTTGATTCTTTGGTAATGGCAAGCTTATATACTTGAGAAAAGCTTGGTGGATTATAAAACCCATTCTTACCTTGTGCATTTCTAGAACCAATCATAGAGTTCCACATCTTAGATTTTTTCTTCTGTGTTGATTTCATTGTAACCAATGCTTGTTCAACAACATTATACTCTTCATCTAAGATACAAACAAAATGATTTCCGGTATCTTCAACATAGTTACCATTAGGCAATCTATCCTTACCATCCATATCTCTTTTAGTCTCATTCATGATAGAAGGATCTAAGTGAATTTTTACAGGTCTTCCTGTGGTTTCGCCTTTATCTTTCCACTCATTAAATGTGTTTATATATAAACATGGTGCAACCAAAAACCCTGTTCGGCCCTTCCATATTCTTCCAGATGTTTCACTCCAGATATCTCCAACATTTGCTTTCTCATCAAACCTTGGATCCCTGTCATTTAACACTGGTGAGTTACCATATAATATTTTAATTATAGGTAGTTTAGTATCTCGAGCTGTTACAAACTCGTTACCTTGTCCTGCCATACTTTCTAAATCTATAGAAGCTGGTAGGTTGTCTTTCTTTTTCATCATTGCTTTTTCTGCATCTATTTTTTCAATCATAATTATTCCTTCGTTGTTATTTTAGTATTGTTTGAAATATAGGTTCCGAATAAATCCGCAGGAACATCTTTACCTAAGTCCTGGATCTGTTCTCTAACAAATCCTCTAAGTGAACTAGGGTGAACAAATTGTTTCTGTTGCACCGGTAAACCTTTATTTTTTAACTCTTCAACAATTGATTTAGCTTCATTATCTTGTTTCATACCAAACTCCATAGCAACTTGATTTTTAATCAAATCACCATGACCGTTTTCACGAAGCCAAGCAAAAGCTTCCTCACTTCTTGATTCAGGTATTCTAGCCTTATACTTAGGTTTAACTTCAACGGATGACCCGTCACTAAGTTTAAGTAATTGTACACCTGCTTGTTGCATTAAGTTTGGAATTGTTTGCTCAGAAAGAGTATCTTCGACTTCTTTTAACTTTGTTAATTCTTCTTCAGTCTTCAATATTTGTTTCTGAGTTTCCAATAACTTGTTGCAATATTTGGCAATGTCAGCTGACATGCCGGTATCTACCGATATGATAGATTCTGCTTCTAAGTCCATAAGAACCTCCTTGGTCGAATCAATATATTATTTATTTGATCTTTGCAAATAAATAATTTAAATAATTTTAAAATGTATAAATATAAAACAGAGCCATTTAAACACCAAAGACAATCATTAATTGAAGGTGCTGAACCTTATAACTTTGCATATTTTATGGAGATGGGAACAGGTAAAACTAAGGTTGCTATAGATAATGCGGCTTACTTATACCAAGCTCAAAAAATAGATTATGTTTTTGTTATTGCACCAAACTCTGTTTATCAAAATTGGAAAAAAGAAATTGATATTCATTGTCCAGAAGAAAATAATATTTACGTTTGGAAAGTATCAAAGGATAAAACATTTAAAATGGATCCAAATAAACTTACATTTGTTTTAATGAATGTTGAGGCACTATCTCATTCTTCAGGTAAGAAATGGCTAGAATCTAAATTACAAAAACATGGAATGAGAAGTATGATTATATTAGATGAGTCTACTTCAATTAAAAATTTAAAAGCATCAAGAACTAAAGCTATTATTAAAATAGGACAACTTGCTAGATTTAAAAGAATACTAACAGGTTCACCCATAACTAAATCTCCATTAGATTTATTTTCTCAATGTGCTTTCTTAGATAAAAAGTTATTAGGCTATGAAAACTTTACAGTATTTAAATCAAAGTATGCAGTGATGTATAGTATTGAAAGAGGTGGTTACAGTATTCAAATACCCAAGTACTATGTCAACTTAGAAGAATTAGAATTCAAATTAAAAAACTTTTCTTACAGAGTTAGGAAAAAAGATTGTTTAGATCTACCAGAGAAAATGTATGTACAAAGATATGTAGATATGCCAGAAGAACAAAGGCAAGCCTATGATAGATTAAAGATTACTGCAATGACAATCATGCAGGATGAAGAAGTATCTTATAATAACAAACTAACTGAATTACTAAAACTACAACAAGTCACAAATGGTTTTGTGAAAACTGATGAAGGTAACATTGTTGATTTTAAAACTAACGCAAAATTAAAAGAGTTGATGAGTATTATAGAAGAGACTGAAGATAAATGTATTATATGGGCCAACTATGTTCATAACATTGAGGGTATTAAAAGTAAGTTAGCTGAGACCTATGGGACTGATTCTGTAGTATCTATCTATGGAAAAGATTCAGTTGAAGATCGTAATCAAGCAGTAGAAAAATTTCAAAATAATGATGACTGTAGATTCTTAGTTGGTAATCCAACTGTTGGAGGTTACGGTCTAACATTAACTGCTGCTAAGTATGTAATCTATTTTAGTAATTCATATAATCTTGAAGTAAGACAACAGAGTGAAGATAGAGCTCATAGAATTGGACAGAAGTCTCAAGTAACTTATATTGATATAATTTGTAGAGATACTATTGATCAAATGGTTTTACATAATCTTGAAAACAAGATTGAACTATCTGCTAAGACTCTTGGTGAACAGGTACAGAAGTGGCTTTAGTGTCATGGTATTTTTGAACTCTCTTTAACCATTTATCTTCATACTCATCTAATTTATTCTGATCCATTTTAAATTCTTGGTAAAGTTTATCTTTAGTACATACACAAATTAATCCTTGTGTAATAGGACCATATTGTTTTTTGTGTGCAAGTGAATAAGCTGCTATTTGATAATAATAATCTTCAACAAATTCTTCTCTCTTTGGTTTGTTAGATTGCTTGAAGTCAATGATTGTAGGTTTATCATCATAAAGACCAACTACATCTGTTGCACCTGCCCATCTATCTTCATACGCAAGACTTACTTCATTACCCCATACTTCTTTTAACTTACCTAAGTTTTCTACAATCTCATGAGCCATGAGTCGTGCATGTGCTCCCTTGTCTGATAGATTTAAGTAACCTCTACCATCAATATAGTTCTCAAGTACATAGTGCATTTCAGTTCCACGTGTTGCAGCTTCTGTTGTTATACGCTCTGCTTCTGCATAACCAACTCTTTCTCTCCAACGATCTAATCCAGCTTTTTTATCTGCTGATTGTGTAGCTGATAGTATGGTTGTAACTGATGGAATTTTTATATCCCCAACGTTATAGTGACGTGTACCGAGATCATTATCTCGAGTATATTTTTTATACTCGTATTTCTTTTCGAGTTTTAAATCTGTTATATAAAATTTATTATTTTCCCTTATAAGACGCACAAGGTCTTTTAGTTTAATTTAAGAACAAGAGCAACAATTATTCCTAACATTGTTGTCATTAAAAATCCTGTAGATGCTACCATAATTCTTTCTAGTTTATGTACATCTTCGTGTATTGCATCTATTTTTTTATTTGTTTCTTCTTGCATAATTCTGCATAACTTCTCATGGTCATCTATTCTCTGATGAGCAAGGGTATCTTTATTAGAAGCTCTTCTTGGCACTAACTATCCCTCCCTTACTAAAGAGATTTAAAGCTTGAGCTAATTCTGTATTTGATTGTTGTGTACTTCCACCCATTGGTAGATTAGATGGCACTACATTTGGTAATGGAACTGTTGGACTGTTAGGTGTTGTTGCTTGATTGCTTACACCTAATCTATTACCTTGTGTAGCTTGTTTTAAATCAACTTGTATAGGATCTTCTTTAGTTGGGTTATATGTTTCTTCTGTAGTAAAGAAAGTATTATCCGGCATTTCACCTTTAAATATTTTGTCAAAATTGTTTTCATTTGCTTTTATATTAGCTTGAACCATAGAATTTTGCTCTTCATCAATTAAACCTTCAGATACTAATGCCGAACCAAACTGGCCCATAAATCTTGAAAACTGTCCAAAGTCTCTACTTTGAGCACCTTTAGTTCCATCAATTAAAAACCTCATTATTCTTGGATTAGTGAACACTCTTGATAAAGCTGCTGGAGCAAGTACAAAAGCCATTGCAGAACCAGGGTCAACATAACCTCCAGTTCCTAAAGCTACAGCTCCCATTTGTGTTAGAGCTCCCATTTCTTTTAATTGAATAAATATAGTACCTCTTCCAGCTTTTGCACCAGGAGCAGTGATTGCACCATCTGCAAATTTAAGTGCATTAGTAAATTCTTTTAAATGAGTTGCTTGTTGTTTAGTTAACAAACCACCTTCTTCTATAAATTCTTTAAAATCTCTTTCTACAAAATTTCTTGCTTTGTCTGATCTTAAATAAATATATTGATCTTTTAGATCTGTAGAATCATCTATAAATTTTTTAATAAAGTTTCCTCTAATACCATTTTTAATTTTTTCTGCTTCTTCCACATCTAATAATCTTCTACCAGCACCTTTTTGTCCTGCAACAATTCCTGTATCGGTCATATCTAGTTTGGTCAAAAAATCACCAGCTACATCATTTTTACCTTTAACTAATATTTGATCTAAAACTTTTTTCTGACCTATTTGTGTTTTAGCAATACGACTAAATATTCCATTGTTAAACATGTCATTACCCATTTTAGATAAATTACTTAATTTATTATATTCTGCTCTTAATGCTTGAGGTAAAGGCATCTTATCTAATTCTGCTTTTAAAAGTTTTTGAACAGCTCTTCCAACTTGTTGGTATTCTGGAGAAGATCCCCCTCTACTTAAATTCCTACTTAATTGTCTATACTCATCTAAAACTTTTCCAAATGTTGCAGTAGGTTCAATGGTGCTTAATTCGTTTATTAATTGTCTCGCATCTTCTACTCCAGATTTTTGAGATATATTTCCTAATCTTTTACCCTCTTTAATTAATAAGGCTTGAAGACTAATAGCGTCTTCAGGTTTTTTAGTTCTTGCATTAAATACATAATTTTTTCTTACACCATTCCAAGATAGGTCTATACCATAACCTGGTTTAGGAATAATTTTACCATTTACTACTTGTTCGGTAGCTTCAGCTATTGCAGGATATAATTTTTTATATCCTTCATCTAAAAATCTATTATAGGTTACATTACTTTTAGTAACTGCTGATTGAATTAATGTATTTAATGAGTTTGGATCTAAATAATTTTGATCCACACCTTTAGCAACTTGTTCTACAAACTCATCCATAGAACCAAGTAAACCTAGTCTAGCTCCTTCTTTTGCAGTAAGCATTTTTCCCCCACCAAAGAACGATGCTCCAATAATACTTTCTAAAGTATCAATCATATTATTCTCAGTAATAAGGGCTGGTGTTAAAGTACCCTCTTCAACTCTTTTAAAAAAGTCAGCTCCTCTTTCTGTTTCTAACATCTCAACATTTTTTGATGCTCTTTTTGGATCTTTTAAAATTTTAACTTGTTCTTCTGTAAGTTCTCCACCAATTTTAGTTTGAGTTTTTGCAATTAAATCATCTGTAATTTTTTCATTCTTAGCTGCTTTTTCTAATAATGTGTAATAAGCTTTTTGTCTTAATATAGTTTGTGATGCAGCTCTACCAGTTTTAATCATTTGAATTTTTTGGCCAGCTACTTTATTGTAAGCTTTACCTAATGCACCTGCCATACCAAAACCGAGCACCTCACCAAAAGCTCCTTGAAATGCACCTCTTGCAACTTCTTTTACAATATCTTCTTTAGGATCAAAAGCTTGTGCAATAGCGGCACCTGATCCACCCCCAACTGCAGCACCAACAGTTGCTCTTCCAATTTTACCAACTGTACCCGCACTAATATTTAAAAGAGGTCTTGCAATTCTTGCTACTCTTGCAGCCATGGTTGCGGTTAAAGCTAATGAAGATCCACCAGAAATAGGAGCTAAAGCAGCTCCAGCTATTCCACCGGCAATCGATAAACCTACCTCAGTGATAATTCTTTTAAATGAAGGTGAGGATAAAAAAGATTCTGTGTCTTGATTATATTTTCCTTTTTGAGCATCACTTAAAATATCTTCTGGAGTAATGAAAATTTGACCATCATCTAAATCTTGAATACCAGTTTTCTCATCATCAAGATTTCTTGCTTGAAGAAAAGTATCAATTGCTACCTGTTCTTGTGCGGTAGGCCGATCTCCTTTTATTTCGAACGTTTGTCCTGCTTGTACTATCTCTGCCATTCATTAATCCGTAGTTATTTTAATTGCCCCTGATTTAGTTTTTTCATAACCTACTGGTTGAGTGAAATCTATAAATTGAGAAACTCCACCTTGACTATCAATTATTTCAATAGCAGTTTGAAAACTTCCTCCAGTATTTTCTGATATATCTTGAGCTGTACCTAAGTATTTTTCAAGAGCTTCTACTTTAGCTTCAAATACTCTTTCAGTGTCTCCAACCTGTGGAATCAACTCTTTAATTCTTTCTCTTTCTTGGTCTGATACTTGCGCACCTGAAACTGCTTTTGTTAAAAAAATTGTTGCTTGATCTATTTTAGTTTTAAATCCTGCATATTGTTTTGCATAATTTGAACCTGTTACTTTACCTAAAGTAGCTTTAATTCTATTTAAGTCAGGACCTACAGGTTTTCCTAAATTAATATAGTCTTGTGTAATGTCGCCTAATAATCTTCTTGTACTTTCAAAGCCTCTTCTTTCTTCTAATTCTTTAGAAGTAGGTTTTGATACAACTGTAATTTTACCAGCACTATCAATTTGTGCCACTGTGCCTTTAGGTAGTTTATAGTTTGCAAGTTCTGCATCACCTAATGTTCTAACACCAACACCTTCACCTTTTGCTTTTTCTACAGATAGGATAGTTGCAGGTAATTTACCAACACCTTCTCCTAATCCTTCTAATGCAGGAGCAAGTCCTTTACCTTTTGCTTGAAGTAATGGTGCAGCTAAAGTTGCAGCATATATAGCTTTTTCTTTTGGTGATAATGAACCTAAACCACCAGCTTGAAAATGTTTTACAACAGGCTTTAATGTTTTAAAGTATCTGTCCCTAAACATTTTTCTAGTTAATACTTCGTCCATAGCTACCTCGGTTGCATCATATTATAAGCAGCATAACCACCTAGAGCAGTTCCAGCTGCTTGTGCTAAAGGATTAGAGCCGGGAGCCGTGGTTGCTGTAACGCTACTTTGTGTTGTAGGTAAATTAGTCATAATACCTTTTAAGAATTCAACTCTTTGGTATGGCTCATAAGCTCTTTGTAATTGAGTTTGTCTTTGTGCTTCAAGTGCTTGTTGACCTACACCTCTTTGTAATGCACCTGCTTGCATCTGAGCATTAATATCTGCTAATGACATTGCTTGTTGTTGCGCACCCAATTGACCTAAGCCTTGACCTGCAGCTAATTGTGTTTGAGTTTGTAAACCTTGTTGTTGTTGAGCTGCACCTAATGCAGTTTGAAAACCTTGTGCTTGTGCTTGACCTATATTAGCTTGAGTAGCTCTTTGTAGCTCTGCTTGTTGTACAGCTTCTCTACCTCCACCAAACGCTCCTGATTGAACTGCGTTTGCAGCTATTTGATTTTGTTGCATTTGTCCTCTTCTTGCAATTTCATCAGTAACATAAGATTGATATGGATTTAAAAATTGATTTATATTTGGTCCAGCTGCCGCTGTTTGTTGTGCTCCTGTAAATGCACCGATACCAGATGTAACTGAACCAGCACCAACTCCTGTTTGCCCTGCTTGAGTAATTCCTGCCTGTTCTAAAGCTGAAAGAGGTGCAACTTGAATACCTGGTAAGGATACAGGTTTCTGTGCTAAACCTGCAGCTTCATCGTAGAGTGCTAATTTTCTAGCCTCAACTCCTGGTGCTTCTCTTGAAATACTTGTTTGTGTTCCTGTAGAGGATCCACCTCCGCCACCGCCGCCAAATATACTCATTAATTTAACTCCTTTTCAAATTCAATGTGTCTTGATTTATAACCATACTTAGGCATAACTTTTTTATAACCTGGTCTCATATAAGCTTTAACTTTTTTACATCCATTTGTTCTTGCGAATTGTTCTAAAGTATTAATTAATTTTTCTTCCCATAAATTCATTTTTTTCCCCGTACATATTAAACCCTGTAGTTCTTTAAAATTAGGGTTCTCAAATATTCTTGTTGTAACAACTCCGTAAACCTTGTTAGACTCTTCTCCTTCAGAACCAAACACTAAAAACAACTGATTATCTCCTGAGAGAAGTAGTTGTTTAATATCTTCTGGTTCAGCATATCTTCCACTATAAACCAAAGCCTCTGCAATCATAAAATGAACTAAAGACCAAATATCTTCTACCTTTGAAGGTATGATTGGTAATATCTCAATATCATTATTAATTATCTTTTTTGCTTGCATTGACTAAATCATAAATTCTTTTAAATTGTTTTTGCTGACCATAAAAAAAATCAGCTCCAGCTTTTCTCATACTTTTATAACTTTTTGGATCTCCGCCAGATAATATACCGGCTCCTAAAACTGCATCAGCACGTGATACAAATTCACCGTCTGCTAATTGTGCAAGCATAGTATCTTCATCCTTGTCACCGTTACCGGCTCCGTCTTCAACATAGCCTTCAGCTCTTACGTAGTTATTATAATCGTTTTCATCATGATCTGATTTAGACGGTAGATAATTAATTCCACCTTTATTGAACTTTGAAACCATATTAGCTAATCCACCTTGATTTGCATAAAACATATTTGATCCAAATGTTTCATCCATAGTTGGTCTTGCATTTTCTGTTGGAACAAACGCACCTTCTAATTTAGCAGATTGTTCTGCATAAGCTTTTTTATAATCTTCTTCAGTAAATGGTGGATCCTCTTCTTCTTCATCTCCCATTAATAATGGTGCTGCACTTGCAGCTAAAAATGCAGTTTGTAATTTATTTTCTTTTGCTTTTTCTAGTAGGTTAGCAGCGATGCCTTTTTTTGGTTCCTCCATAACATTTAAACCTGAAAGTTCTCCACCTCTTGATGTTATAGTATTACCAAATTTATCTACACCTATTGGAGTTCCCGATGGCATGTTAGCTCTATTTAAAAAACTTGGACCTAAGTTTCCTTTTGGAACTGGTGTTGTTATTGCTTGTTCCCCTATACCTAAAGATGATAATGGAGGACCTTGTCCTATGCTTCCTAGCATTCCTTCAGTTCCACCTAAGGCTCCTGCGGAAGTAGCTTGGCCTAATGCATAAGATCCTCCACCAACTAAAGCTGCATCTCTCAATGCTCTCTTTGTTGATTTACCTCTAAGTTTTTGTACTCCGAATGTAGCTAGTGCTAATGTAAATGGATCCATAGTCTAATTTCCTAATAATAGCATATAATACCATTTTACTTACTAGGTTTCAACTCATCAGCAAATCTACCCTCATACTGATGTTCACCTATATGTACTATAGTATCATTAATATAGGCATGACATTTACCACCTATATCCTTCCATAGTTTACAGAATGAGAAGTCTTCACCTAGATATATCTTGGTCCGTGGATCGTGAATCGTATCAAAGAAATTCCACATGTTTGGCTTATCTACGTATTGACCATTTATAACAGTCTTTTGTACTATACCCTTATCTGGATAAGCTTTAATTAATTTATCAAAGACAGACCTTTTAATTAACATGCATCCTGTAGGACTATGGGTTACTTCCATAATACCTTTATCAACCGATATATCATTATCATTCTCAACTTTCATAGGATAAGTATTTAATGATTTTTTTAAATCATTGATTGTACTAATAGAACCTTTTTTAATTCTTTCTAATGCTTTATCCCACATCATTGTTTTTAGTGGGTAAGGTATAGATAATACATCTTTATCTCTCTCAATCATCTTAATAATAGACGTTGCTTCAAAGTATATATCAGAATCAATAAATAACATATGAGTAAAATTAGATTCTAAGAAACCTGCTACACAAAGGTTTCTTCCTTGGGTAACTAACGATGATTTAATTAATGAAAAAGTTATTTTAATTTTCTTTGCATGACATAACTGTTGTAACTCTAGTAATGCTTGAGTGTAATGTATTGAACATTCACTATGCACGGGTGTTGCTAAAAAGATAGAATACTTAGCTTGTTCAATTGGTTTATTATCTTTCCATAAAGGTATTGTAGCTTTACTAAAAGGTTGTGAACTTACTTTGATTTCTTTTAATGTTTGATAGGTATCTTTATTTACTGTTTCTTTCACTAATGGCTCCTTTCAAAAAGCTTGTCCATTCCATTCCTTTTTTATTCCAATTATAAAAACGTTTATAGAATTTTTGTTGTTCTTCTAAATGTTCTTGCATAAAATCTTCATGTAAATAGTTTGCTGCAGTTTCAATCGCAGAGGCTGTAGCTTGAGCCATTGTTTCATAGTTTGTAGAATAATTAATATAGACTGGCCATTCTGCACAAGTTTCATAAAGAGCTCCAAAGTTATTGGTTATTACATGAACTCCTGATGCTAAAGCCTCTAGTGCAGACGCACAAGAAGTTTCTTCGAATATACTAGGATACACAAACATGTCGTAGTTAGGCATCATCTCTCTAATATATTCATTAGGTTTGTAACCAATATAATTTACATTAGGCAATTGTTTAGCCTGTTCGTATAAAGGTTTAAATTGTTCATCATTAGATTTTTTAAATTCATCACCATAGACTTGCGTTGAGCTATACACATCTAATATAATATTAGGGTTTTTTACATCTTGCATTGCACGTAATAATACATTTAAACCTCTCCAAGGTGTGCAGTGGTGTATTAGTTTTATAGGCTCACCTTTTTTATAAATTTTTCTTATTGGAAAATCTTCAACACCGTTTTTAATAACTATAGATCTATCTGTTGGTACGTCAAAAAAGTATCTAAATTTTTCATAATTCCAATGACTATTAAATACATACCAATCATATTCTTTATGTCTTTCCTTGTTACCAAAAAACTCTTGTAAGTTTGGTTGGTCCCAAGAATTCTTTTGCCAAAGTATATTAACCTTATTTGGATCTATTGGAACTTTACCAGGGATTGATGTACAAATTTGAACTTGATCTAATAACTCTTTTGAAACATGCTTATGAAGCATTTCCATTTGTATTTCGGTAGCACCTCTAGGATCCATTATTTTTTGGTAGCAGCGCCCATAGTAACTTTAGTAACCTTAATTTCAAGGTCTTGTCTAAAGTCATCCACAGTAGTGTCAGTATTGGGGTCAGCAACATCATTATCAAAATCAGTTTTACTAGCATACACTTTGCCTGTTCTTTTATGTTTAATAATTTCTTTTGCTTCTGCGGGTATTTTAATTAAATCAGACATTCTTTTTTATACCTTTATTAACAATTTTTGTCTAGCCTTTTCCTTGGCCTTTATAACGCTTTAATCTTTTTTGACGCTTCTCACTTTTCGATAATGATTTCTTATGTTTTCGAGGACCTCTCTTTTTAGGCTTGTCTCTTACCACAAAGTCTTTAAATTTTTTAGCCATTCTGGTCGTCTCTTGATATTTCTAATATAGATAATGTTGCACTTATACCAGATGTATCAGAAGTTTCAATAGATATGGAATCACCTTCTTCTAGAATAATAGGTCCTTTTGCTAAATTACAAATAGTAGGACCAGTGATACTTGCATAAGCCACTTGGTATGTTGTAGAAGCAGAAGAATCTGTTACTGCGACTTTTACTATTTTACTTCCTGACTCATTAGTTACTTGAATATTTTGTATAATACCTCTTGCATTTGATGGAGCTGTGTAAACAGTTTCAGCAGTTGTTCCTGTAGGATCGTAAAAAGTATTGTTATAAAAATTAGCCATTTAATATATATGCTCCTTCAAATGATGCAGATACCCCTGCTGTTGCTGATGCAGAAGATGTAACTGCTCTACATTGTAAATCTGTTTTTTCTGTAAACACAATTGGATAATCAAAATCTAAAGTTAATTGATTTGATTGAACTGTTTGAATAACTGTTGTTCTAAATAGTGAAGTTGCTAAATCAGCATCTGGTCTAACATTTAATTTTACTGTTGCGTAATTATTAGCAGAAGATAAGGCTACACTAAATATTAATTTATCCATATAAAAAGTATATCCAGCAGGTACTGTCCATAAAGCTAATTGTGTTTGATTACTTGTATTTAAATTTGCATAAATATTACCTGTAGGTACTCCACCTGATGCACCTGTTTGACCAATATAAATATTCCCTGCAGCAGTTCCACCTGAACCTACAGTTACTACAAAAGCTCTGAATATTCTTATCCAAGTTAAACTAGCTCCTACTCTTACTTGAGTTTGACCATTTAAAGTTACTGTTTCTTCTTGTAATTCCCAATTAGCATCTAGTCCAAATACTTTAACAGTTCTTGCACCTGTTCCAGCACTAGTATCATTTACATCAGCTGAACTTATATAAACTGCTTCCGCTGAAGTTGGGTAAACATAAATTCCACCTTGTGTCCAAATAGTTTCTTCTGTATTAGTAATTGCAGGATTATCTCCAAATTTATAAAGAGCATTAACACCAGGTATCTTACCTGCTGCAACATCTAAACTAAAAGGTAGTTCTCTATTTACATTAAAACAACTCATTAGCAACCAAACCTTATACTATACCAACTTATTCTCTCAACTTCTTGTTTTAATTCTTCTTGATAAGAAGTATTTAATTGATTTTCAACAGTAGCTATTGCTTGGTTAATTTGTCTAAAACCTTCTTCAGTATATTCTTTAGGTGGTTCAGGAACATATACGTTTATCTTAGCCATTATCTTTTTCCATCGGGGTTAACGTCTGCTCTAAAGGTACCGAATCTCCAAGTCTCATTTATAGCAGTATTTTGTATTTTAATATTAGCCAATCTTCCTCTAGCACGTGTGTCTATTTTTTCTGTATTAGCATTTATTGTGAAAGGACCTAGTTGAGAAAAGGTTCCAGAATCTACAGGATAATTTTTTAAAAATATTGTAACCACTGCATTCCCTTGAAGATTTTTAAAATCGGGTAGAAATCTACTTATTCTTAACATATTCTCTCCATCACCTCCAGTAGGTAAATCAAAATCTCCTGATTGAATATACGCTGGAATAGCTGTCTCTTTTCCGTTCAAAGCTATTTCATTATTTCCCACTTCATGAGCATAATATAAAGAAGAGCCAAAGGTATTAGTTGCACCACTTAAATTTGAAATCGTTGGTACATCTGTTGAGTTATATTCTGTTGCATAAGGTACATCATAAGTACTAGCGTCTGCATAAGAACTTCTAGCTAAAGTCATAACAGACCAAGTATTCTCTACATAATTATAAACAACCGATTTATTATTTTGAACTGCTGGACTACCTAAGGGAGTTCCTGCTGGATAAAACCAAACTATTTCATTGAATAAAGAGTTGTGTGATCCATATATAATTTCGTTAGAAGAGTAGTTTATACCTTCATTAGATCCGGTAGTCGTGAATACAAAATCTTCAACAAGTGATGGAAGTAATTTAACCGTACCATCAAATACAAAGAAGCCTCCTCCTGCACCCATCCAGAAAACTTTACCGTCTGCATAAACAGCAGCATGTTGTCCAATACACCCACAGTTAGAACCTACTTGTCTTATTGAGAAAGTAAAAGGGGGTCCTACAAACTGCATTTGATAAGCAGCTTGGTCTGTTAAAATTAAGTTGTAATCTTTACCTGAAATAGCAGCTACAATTTTATTTCCTGTATCTAATCTAAATGTACCTGCAGTATTGATTGAAGTTGGTTGATAAATATTATAATTTTCTTGATCACTAAATCTAATAAACATCGGATCTTGTGTAGAAACATTTCCAATAGTTGTTTCTGTTCCAAAGTGAACTACGTGTCTATCTCTATCTGAAGTAATAGTTAATCTTGAAGATGTTGGAGCACCTACCATAATACTTGCTCTTTGATCTAATGGGTTTGACACACCTGGATTCCAAGTAAATGTTTTACCATCTTTAATCGTTGCTATTAATTGTTCTCCAAAGTTATCTAAAGACCATGAACCTGGATCTAGAATAATAGTTGAACTCGTTGTTCCAGAACCCCAAGTTAACCTACTCCAATTACCTGTACCCCAACCATAACCATAAGTTTGAATTGTAGGACCTATTTCTTCATAAGGATTGATTGATGCACTTCCAGCTGCAGTCATTCCTGTACCTGATTCATTAGATTTCATTCTAACGGTAAAAGAGTTTGTAGCTATTGTAAGAATCTCAAAAGTATAATTTTCAAAATCTGCTACTGTAAAACCTGTAACTCCACCTCCTGGTAATGATACAGCAGTAAAAGTAATATATTCTCCAACATCTAAAGAATGGGAAACTTTATTAACAGTTACTATATTTGAACTTGAGGTAGATGTAAAAGTTGCACCCGTGATTGCTGTTGCTAGTGGAGTAATATCGTAAAATTTATCTTCGTAATAAATGTATAATGCTTTTGATGTACCTAGTGCTGCATATCTTCTACCTTCTAAATCATTCCAAGTATGTTGAGCACGTGTGGGTCCTGCAATAGTTTCTTGCCCAATGGCTGTATAACCCCCTATTTTTTCTGGTTGACCATATCTAAATCTTACAAAGTCCCCATCTATCCACTGTCCTTCAGCTCCTGATGGTGTGTCTGCTTTGTTAATTCCTGGGACTATTCTTACATTTGTTAAAGGCATGCAACCATTTTACATCATTTTAAAGCTTCATCCAAGTCGCAGGAGAAGGTATATTATGTTCTGATTTAACACCCTCTTTCATAGTGAGCATGATATCCCCTGAAATAGATAGTCTTGGAGTATCTTTTGTATTCTTCCCAGTTTCATGAAAAATCATAGAGGGAAAGATAACTACATTACCAGTTTCCGCAGGATACTCTGCTTTACCATAATTATTCTGATCCCACTCTGTAAAATAAGGATCTCTCTTTGGTATAGTTAACCCTACTTTATGAGCATCATCATCAAGTAAAAAAAGATTACCTTGTTCATGTGATTGAGGGTAATAGACAAAACTAAAATGACTACTCATGTGCCTGTGGTAAGATATGAATTGTTCTTTAGCAGATAGAGTTGCCCAAGATTTTGTAATATAAACTTCAAATAAATCTAAGTTATATTTTTGTGCAGACAAACAACCTTGTATGACTTTAGTTAACTCAATATATAATTCTTTAAATCTTTTATCTAAATGAAGATTGTCATCAATTGATTGTAGTTCTTTTGGTTTTACATCCGTGGTCCGTGAATACTGGGAATTGGTTGGTGTAATATCTTTAGTGATGATTGGTACAATTTTTTTATTAATCTCTTCAAAGTTTTCTATCTTAGTTATGTATACAGGATAACCAAACCATTTAGATATATTTGCCATAAGGCACTATACTAATTTACTCTTAAAAATCTATATTTAATTTGTCCCGCTCCACCTGCGCCCCCTTGAGTAGATCCAACACCAGTTACTTGAGCAGATCCACCACCACCACCGGAACCTCTAGTTCCCGCTGATCCTGATGTCCCCGAACCAGATGATGAACCTCCAGCACCTCCTGCAACATTTCCCGCAAAAGAAGCTGCACCTGTAGAACCACCAATTCTACAGTTATCTCCGCTACAGTTTCCGTTATTACCACCTGTTGCACCATTTCCATTTCTATTAAAGATACCTACTGGACCAGAGTTATTTGAAGTAACTGATTTTGTAACACCATCACTATCTCTAAAATTTCCAGATGTAATAGGAGATGCATTAATAGTTCCAGTACCCGCACTTCCTGCTGTGTTTGATCTTAAAGGTCCTTGTACTCCACCTCCAGAACATGAAGCTCCACCACCACCTCTTAATGTAAAAATAGCGCCTGTAGATGAACCAGATAATGTTGTATTAGATCCTCCACCAGCACTTCCACTATAAGTACCTGTGCCCCTAGCACCTCCAGAACCGATACTGTAAGAAATTGTCTCTCCTTGTGTTACAGAATATATTTCATCTGAAACGTAAGCACCTGAACCACCACCTGCTCCTGCTGATTCTCCACCTGCTTTATCATAATCAACACCTCGCATAGCACCTCCACCTGCTCCAACACCTGCTTGAATATGAATTGCATTAGCACCTTGTGGTACTGTAAAAGTACCTGACCCAGAGTTTCTAGTTACAAAAGATGTTGCAGTAAAAGCTGCGAATACTAATTCCCAAGTACCCGATACTTTTGCATAAATTTCATCGGCTTCTCTCCAAGTGCCGGACACTTTTCCGTAAGCATTTTCTATCTCTTGGAATGTTCCTGATACTTTGCCATAGGTATTAGCCATTTAAAACCTTATGAATATTTAAACCAAATATCTCCATCATTACCACCTGAAGGAGAAGAGGTGCTTATTGTAAATTTTCTTTGAAGCTTTGCAGCAGTTACTGCATTATTTTCTATTTTTGCTTCTGTTATATTAGCGTCTATAATTTTAGCACTTGAAATTTGATTGTTAGAAATATTAGCAGTTAAAATTGCATTATCTGCTATTTTAGCATTCGTAATAGAATCGTCATTTATTTGTAAAGTTCCAATAGTTCCGCCTAAAGTGTTAAGTGCTACTTCATAAACATTAGTTCCATCGGAAAAACCTCCGTGCATTTTACCTTCGTCTAAAGTAAATCCAGTTCCTGACACTGTTTTAAAAGTTAAAGAATTTGCACCGTGAGTAGTTGCATCTTGTAGAATATAAAATTTTTCAATACTGTCTGGTAAGTTAACTGTTCTGTTGCCTGCTAAAGTTCCTGTAAATTTTAACACCATATTTCTAGCATTAGAGATAGAAGCATTAGACATTACTAAAGTTACATCAGAGGATGCAACATCGATTGCTTGAAAGCCTGCTATTGCTTGTTGAACAAGTTCTAAATTTGTATTTGTTTTAGTTCCCCAGGTACCAGCATTTTCACCGGTTGCCATAAGTTCTAGTTTGAGATCTGTCGAGTATGTTGAAGCCATGTTTGAATTATATCATTACTAAGCTGCTTTATCAACTTCCGTCCAATTATTGGACACATCCTTATTAACTTCAGTCCATATATTAGTTACGCCTGGATCAACGTTTGACCAAGCCGTTATTAGTGGTGAATTAATTGAAGTTTGTAATTGTACTCCTGTAACATCTACCGGAGTATTTAGTGCAATGGTTACTGAATCTATGGACGTTGTTAACTGGGATCCCGTAACATCTACGGGAGTATTAACATCTATAGTCTCTTCACCTAAAGATATTGTAGCTTGTATTCCTGTAACACTTACATTAGCATCAGCTGTAGTAGTTACATCATTGGTTGATATTGCAAGATCATGTTCTGTAACAATAATACTTATATTACCATCAGCAGATACTGAAAAAGTACCTATAGTCCAATTTAATTCAGATCCTGTAACCGATACGTTCGCATTTCCTATAGGTACTTCCTCACCTATAGACATTGTCAATTCAGATCCTGTTACATCTACAGGAGTGTTTAAATTAATAACTACATCATCAATAGAAGATGTTAAAGGGATACCTGTTAGATTAATGTTTGCGTTTGCAGTAACTGTTGTATTATCAATAGCTGAGTTTAATACAACTCCAGATACGGCTACTGTTACGCCTGTGCCGCCTAAAGAGGATATAGGGGCTTCGGATAATGCTGTTATTCCAAAAGCCATTGATTACGCCCCTGGGTCGATGATGTTATTGCCTTCGATCGCGGCCCATTCTTGAATTGCTTGGTAATCTGTGTTGTCTTCGTTTATAGGAATATGTTTAAATTTATTGTTTCCTAATTCTAATTTTATATGTGTTTTGTTAACACCTTCCATATCATATAAATATTTTGCACTAATAAAATTCATTATAATTCATCCTCTGCTATAACATCATAAATATAAAAAGCATTGTCACTACCATCATAAAGTTGAATAATATCTGGAGCACCATAATCAGTATCTATTGTACCACCCCCAATTCCGTAAGTTAAAGTAGGTTGAGTTCTCATTCTTGGAATACTCATTCTAACAAAACCACCAGCAGCAGAATAACCTGAAGAATACAGCCTGTTTCCAATAGCAGTACCAGCTCCATAATCCATAAAAGCATTACAGTATCTATGACATCTATTTAAATTCACATCAACAGGCAAGAACTCAAAATCAGATGCAGTTCCAGCTTCTAATTGTACTCCTGTAATCCAAAAGTTATTAGCTGTGTTGTCAAATAAATTTACATCTTGACCACTAGCAAATTTAGTAGATGCATAATTAGACCAATTACCATCTGGAGTTCCTACATTATAATCAGAACCAGACGCAAATATCGTATTTACCCATAAACTTGCACCATTATCATTATCAAATGCACCAGTTGTATCACCAGTAAAAGTCATAGTTTTTTTCTCCCAAGTATTAGAAGCATTAATAGTGTATGTTGAACCTGCTACTCTCTGCGTAGCTGGGTCTTGATTATATAAACTTACTGCATAAGTCCCAGTTTTATTTGATTTCACCCAAAAAGATAAAGTTAAACTTTCCGCATTTGATGTTCCATATTTTAAATATTGTAAATTTTGACCTTCTATTTTTTGAGCTATGTAAAACATTTCATCATTAGCTAATGCTGTTTCTGCTGTTGTAATATCTACTTTTAATGAACTAGCAAATCCTTGACCCGTTGGAACATCTGTGTCTTGTGAAATAGTACATTCACCATCAGGTGAACTATTTTCTCCAAAAAAATATCTATCTAAAGTATATGTACCATTATCTCCATTTCCTAAACCAGTGAAAGAAGTTCCTCTTTGAGCCTGTGAAAAATCACCATTGATGATGATGTTTTTAAAATTAACGATGTTAGAGAATTTCGCATTCTGAATCGAATCATCGGGGATCGTGCTTGCTATGTTACCTATTCTTGTTATTGCCATATTATGCTCCTATCAACGCTTTAATTTCTGCGTCGTCCAATCCTAAATCTCTTAGCTTCTGTTTACCAGATGCTTTTTTATCTATTGCTGCTTGTTCAGCATCTTTTAATTCTTGTTCAACAACAGGTATCATTGCTTTAATATCTGCTCTTGATATTTCTGCTGTACCATTATGAAATTCTATTTCGCAAGTATCTATATCTGAACCTCTGATAACTACTTCTGCATTAGGATTTATTTTTTTAATCGCTTTAAATATCATTATCCAGATACCTCCATAAGTATAATTGATGCTTCCATACTAGATGGACAAGTTGTAATTATATCAGTTCCAGTATATCTAGCAGATTGAGTTTTAAATGTAAGTGCACTTGTACTTGCTGGTGTATCAAGAAAATTTATAGTTTGTCTTCCGTATACAGAACGATTATTATCTCCTAATGCTCTTATCCATAATTCAAATCTTTCAGTACCACCTGAAATTCTTGTAGTATCTCTTAGTAATCTAATTGAACCACCAGCTGAATCACCACTTGCATCTTGAATTAAATAAGATTGATTAACTAAAACTAAAATTTTATTGCTTGTACTACTTGGCGTAATTGAAGCTGTTAGACCAGTATCCGTATAAGTAGTTGTAGAATTTATTACTTCTGTTGCATGAGTTCCTTGAACAACTTGTAAAATTTTACCAAAACCTGCAGTAGCACCTGATGCAAGATTAACGGTATCCCCACTCTTACCAATAGTAATGGTATTAGCATTCTCATTGATAATGTTATTGCCTGATGTATCTTGTATCGTGTCTACTTTTAAAATTGCTGTCATTATGCTCCTATCCTGTATGCACCAAAATATGTTCCAGCACCACCACTTTCAAAAAAAGGTGTACCACTTGTAATTGTCATATACCCTTGAAAGCAAACATTATCAGTAGAACCATTCATATCTATTATAGCTGTGCAACCTAAAGAAACTCTTTCTTCTAGAGAGTTCGCATAAAAAACACTTACTTTAGATGCAATAGAATTATTTTTATAAATTCTTACTATTAGATTATCTAAAGTATTTGCTGTCGAGCATTGCATTCTTATTGAACCATAAAAAAAATATTTACCAGCTACTTGTGGTGTAAATTTATATGTACTTGTATCATATGCACTATCAGTGTCATAAACTTCTGTATTAGCATTAATGGTTGTATATGTTGCGTTAGATATATTTTGGTCTGAGCCTGTATAAGCTTCAAAAGCTGGATAGTTTTGTCCAGACATTGTTCCAGCAGTTGCTGAAAAAGTAGCACCAGAAGGAATAGATATAGTCTCCCCAGATTGACCAAGTATAATCGTCCCTGATCCAGAGCTAGTTGTTATTGTTCCTACTTTTAATGTTCCGTCTGCCATTATGCTCCTATCCTGTATGCATAAAATATAGATTCATCTATAGTTGGATGACCTCTAAGTATAGATGAACCTGAAGTTTTATCAATTCTAACTTGAATTTGAATATAATCTCCTTCAGCTAAATCTAAAATTGTACTTGGAGTAAGTGACATTTGTACTAGAGGATTACCAGTCGCCTGAAATATTTGATATGAAACATTAGTACCATTTAATTTTAAATAAGTGTCCATATAATTCATTGTATTATTGGTTGAACAATTTCCAATTAGTCTCCAACCTATGAAATATTTACCTGCACCACCTGTTGGAACTGTATACCTATCATCTGTAGTTGAATAACCACTATTTGTATCAAGTACAACCCCGTCAAATGGTACAATAGTATGTGTATTATCAGTTAATGTTATATCAGCATCTAAAGTCACTCTAAAAGCTGGATAGTTTTGTCCAGACAATGCACCGTTAGGCATACTAATTGTAGACGTATTAGTAGAACCAATAGTTAAATTAGTTGTTCCTGATACTGTATCAATTGTATTTGTCTCTAACTTACTCATTATAAAATTACGAATGTACTCCCTGATGGAATCGTGATTGTTCCACTAATTGTAACAGGTCCAACTAAGGCTCCGTTGTTTGAACCTGACATATTAATACTAGACCAGGTTTGATTGTTTTTAATAAAAAAAGTTGATGCTAGAGAACCTGCGGTTACTGTTGCATCAGTTGGTGTACCGATATCGAATACATCACCAAGAACGGTACCAAAAAAAGTATCCGAGGCACTTGGATTACTTGTGAATGTAATTTGATTACCTGTTATTGAATAAGAGGTTAACGGCTCTTGGATCACTCCTGAAATAGAGATTAAACAATTAGCTTCGTTTCCTGGAGATACAGCTGTCCCGTTAACCGTTAAATTAAACGGTCCTGGTGTTGACCCAGTGAATGAACCACTGATGTCGTCTAGTATCTGATACGCTCCTGTTTGAGGAGCTTTGCCAACGTAAGCCAATTGTTAATCTCCTTATTCTGTAGGGATCGGGTTTGCAGTTTTAACAGCAGCTACGTGGTCAGCCCAAGTAGTTGTACCGTCAACTGAATCGTGATATTGCATATCCAGTTGTGCACCCAGATCACCGTAAGCTTGTTTTCTTGTAGATCTCGCAGCAGCTTGTCTTTCAGACAGGTCCGCAGCAGAATCTAAAGCTGATAATTGTGCATCAGTTGGTCTAGCGATTGCAAGATTCCATGTCTTTATGTATGGACCTTGACCGTTCGAATCATCCTGAAGCAAAACATCAGTCATAAAGTCAACAGAAGCTACACCGTTATCTGATGCGTACTGTTTAATTTTGCTTGATAGTGATGCCATAGTTTTTATCTCCTTTAATTTAACTTATTATATTACGGTTTAGAGGGAAAGACAACCGACTGAGCTTGCTCTTTTGTCGTTATTCCACTTGTTATATCTCTTAAAGCTTGTCTATAAGTTGCCATCTCAGATGACATTGTGTTATCTGACATTCCATAAAAGTCTGTGTCTTGTAGTAATTTGTTTCTTTTAGCTCTTAAATCTTCCATAGCCATATCAAATTCAACAATAGGAAATTGTGCTTCTATGTCAGCTTTAGGTATTGGTGTTGTTCCATCTAACCATTGAATAGTATTAATATCATTATTGTGATATGTAAATTTTGCATTAGAATTAATCTTTAAAATTGCTTTTGAAATTATCATCCTGCTATCTCCATTAAATAAAAAATTGATTGTGCAGAATTATTAAATTCAATACTGCTACTTGCAAAGCTACTAGCTTGAACTTTGTAAGTAATTTGACTTGTTGTTGATGGTGAATCTAAATATGCAAAAGAACTCATTGTTCTATGGCTATTAACATTTGGATATTCTGCGTATCTTGTTGTGGTTGTAAAAACATTTGTTGAACCTCTAAGAAATCTTATACCAAAACCTAAAGTTGCATTAAAAAAACAATTTACATTAGTGTATAAAAATATTTTATTTGATGTAGAACTTGGTGTTATATTAATACTCAATCCAGTTAAATCAGTATAAGTATCTGTAGCTAAAGTTTGTTCTGTAGATACTATTGACATATTAGACACTTGCAAAACCTTACCACCTACACCAGCAGGTAATCCAGTAACATTATCTAATGAAGCATTATTAATGTTTGTATCTGGTAATGTACCCTCTAAAAAGTTTGCCGCGTCTATTTTACTTAGTGCCATAATTTATTTTCCTATTCTATAATTTTGTATCCACCAAATCTGCTTTCAGCAGTTCTAACTTCTATTGTTCCAGAATCTAAATCTGCTCTACCATATATTTCAATATAATCTCCAACAGCTAAATCCATTGTAGTTAATAGTGTAAGTTGCATATATCTACCATTACCATCATTGTTTGAATTAAAAAGTGTTCTTGTATTAGTTTTTACACCATTTTTATAAATATATGTTTGACATTGTGCAAGACCAGAATTAGCACTACTACCTATACAAGCATCACAATAGAAATGATATTTACCTGCTTTACCTGACGGCACTGTAAATCTTTTATTAGTAGTGTCATAAGCGCCATCAGTATCAAAAACCTCATTATCAAAATTAATCAATGTATCAGTTCCTCCACTAGGATTTTGTTCTGTTGTAATTGTTGCTTCAAAAGCTGGAGTGTTTTTCATTGCAGCAGCATTAACAGTCACGTTCCCCGCACCATCAGACGTGATAATACTGTTACCGCCAAAGTCCTGTAGTTGATTTGCTTTTATAATTGATGCCATAATTATATTCCTATTATTCTATATGCGTAAAAATATCCTTGTGATTGATTTGATTGATAACCTCCAGCACCATTTATATTAACAGAACTACCACTATTTTGATAACCAAACATTTCAAAATAATCATCTGCATCAGAATAAGTTATATAGTTATAATTATAACCATCTAAACTAGTATTAGTTCCTATTCTACTTTGTATTTTTGTTCCATTTTTAAAAAGTGACCATGTAGGTTGGCTAAAATCTGTTCCAGTATTATATCTCCAAAAAGCACCTATAAAATAATAACCAGCAACTCCTGGTGTAAATCTTGAATTGCCAGTATCGTAAGTAGAATCGGTATCTAATTGTTCTCCTGTAAATGTTACTTTTGTCTCGGTAGCATGAGATATACTTTGGTCTGAAGTTTTGTAAGCAACAAAAGCTGGAGTGTTAGCCATTGCTCCTGCAACAGTTACACCTGAAGGTATAGTAAACGTATCCCCAGAACTACCCAGGGTTACTGTGCCGTTGTCAGCGATTGGTTCTATATTTGTTGTTTTAATTGTTCCCATAATTAATCTCCTATCCTGTATGCACCGAAAATTGAACCTTGATATTTAATTCTTTCCCCTGTACCTCCAGTATGTCCATTTGAATCCATATATGCAAATATTTCAATATAATCTGTAGCTCCATTACAAATAATAGTTGAGGATATACAAGCTGTTGCTAAGATTATTGGGTTAGCTCTAAAATCAAAATCCGATTGCAAAATAGATGAGCCATTTTTATAAATATGAACTTGTGCTTTTTCTAAATCGCTACTATTATTTTCAGCAATTAGAGTTTGTGCATATACAAAATATTTTCCTGCAATATTTGGTGTAAAACGATAGTTAGTTGTATTGTCATAACAGTTATCTGTATCAAATGTCTCTAAATCCCATTGTACTTTTGTGAGTGTAGTATTTGCTAAATTTTGTTGAGCAGATAATTTAGCTTCAAAAGCTGGATAGTTTTGACCTGATAATCCACCACTTGGAACTGTTAATGTAGCACCTGTTGGTACGGTAATAGTATCCCCAGAACTACCTATCTCTAAACTAGTTCCTGATTGTGGGTCTATTTTATCTACAAATAATGTTGCCATATTATACTACCGTTAATGTTCCGTTAACAACGACTGTATTAGTGAAACTTACTGGACCACATAACATCATATTATCTGTTGCAGGAACTGTAATTGCTTCTGAAATTGTTGCTAAATTTTTATAACCACCGTTGATTGATTTAATCATTCCAGCTTCAATGCTGTTGGCTCCTGGTTCAATGTTACCAGTAGATTTTCCTTGGAACACTACATAGATGTTTGCTGTTCCTGTTGGAGGGGCCGCTGTGAAAGCTAAAGTTGTACCACCAGATATTGAGTAAGCTGAAAACGGATCTTGTCTAACATTTCCAACATAGACTTCTACTTCTGCGGTATTTGCTACACTTTGATTTAATACAAAGTTTGTAGTTGAGTTGTCACCATTGAACTGTTGAGAGTTCATGGTATTTAAGTTTTGTTTTGGAGCATTTCCTAAATAAGCCATGATTACCCCTATGTACTTATTTCATCTACTACGCTAACAACAGTATCTAAAGAAGTTGCTGTATCGCTTATAGCATATAGTTGTTGACCACCTTGAAGGACTATTCTAGATCCTCCATCAATTAATTCTAAACTTCCACCTGATACGATAGGGACATTTTTTATTAGATAATAATCTGTTGCACTATCTTTGATATAGGTATCTACATTAATAGTAGAATTTGTAGTATTTGCAAGTCTAACACTAATTATACAATCAAAAGTACCTGCTCCTACTGCTCCTCCTAAAAGGTCTACTGCTGATGCTCCTATGTTTCTTTGTAAGTAGTTTCTAAAGTTTTGTGCCATAATTTATTTTACTATAACGCGATCGACATTGCAATTACGAACGCTGGGGTTACTGATGCTGTTGGGGTTGCCCATTCAGGCGCACTAGCCCCTGAATTGACAGTTAATATTTGTCCTGCACTTCCTAAAGCTAATCTAGAAGGAGTGTTTGCAGCCGAAGCATACAAAGTGTCTCCTGTTGTAGTTAGGGTCATTTCTGGAGTCTTGCTTGCAGCGTAAGTACAAAATACATCTAATGCAGCTCCTTGAAAATTTATTTTAGTAGTGTTTCCTAAAGAGTTACTTAAGACAGTGTCTCTAGATAAAGTATCTGGTGTAGCATCTGTAACAGTTCCTATTCCTACTTCCCAATTATTTGTTCCTTGTTCTGCAATAGTATAATAACAACTGTTGCCATTACCAATACCCGCTACAAAACCAACGAAGCCTTGAGAAGCTCCTCCTAGTTGAATAGTTACTTGCCCAGAAGTAGTACTGGATTCTTTTACTCTATCGTTAATGACAAAAGCCATTTAAACTCCTTATGTAAGTCTTAGGATTGCAGCTGAAGTTGTAAATGCTGGGAACTGAATAGTGAATGTTCCTGCAGTTGCAGTTTTATCTCCACCGAAATCTAAAACACAAACTGCATCAGTAGTACCTGTACCACCGTCAGTAGTTGTGTTGTAAACCAAAGCACCTCTAGCTGTTAGTGTAACACCAGTAAATGATAAATCAGCAAAGTCTGTAATAGCGACTCCTGAAGATACTTTTACACCTTGGTTAACCAAAGTTCCTCCACCTGCTGAATACTGTCCTGTATTAGCTACTTCATTTGAAGTAGTATAGTTTTCAGTTGAAGCACCTAAAGTTGCTACAGATGTATACATTGCTAATTTATATGTGTCCGATGATGTATCGAAATCGTGTTTTCCTTGAAGTAATTCTTTTTTGAAAGAATTACAAATTGCGTTTGTTGTTATTGCCATAATATTTCTCCTTTAATAATTTTTATGGTGATGGTGAAGGTATCTGAACTCTAGGTACCCCATCATCATATTCTGCACGTCTTCTTCTCCCCATTTGTTGAAGAGCAAAATTTTGTATACCTTCAGTATACTTGCTTTTGTATAGATTGTACATATCCATAGGCCCTTTTAAAAATGCATATGCTTCGGTTAAAACACCATCTAAAAGCATGCCTTGTTGATATTCAGATAAGTAAGTAGTATTTGAAGATGTAAAACTAGGTGGAGTAATAATGTAATTTAACTGTACTACATAAGCTTGGTCTGGAGTAGGTGCAACTACAATAGATGATTCATCCCAGTTTGCATAGTATTTTGGTAATCCTGTAGCACCACTACCATTATATTCTGTAATAAAACTAGTATCTCTTTTTTCCATAAAAGATCTATCTCCTGTTTGATCAGTAGTACTAAATACTTGTAAAGATCTAATAATTAAAAAATCGGCTGGTGTAATTAAATATCTTTTGTTCGCAGTGAATGATGATGTTGCATATTTTCTCGTGTCATCATAATCAACGGATCCTGCAACATTTAATTCTGTGTTTCTAATAAATTGTCCAATAATAGTATCTGTTAAAACATTACTATCTACTTCAGTGTAGTCACGAACTTGTGTTAAAAAATCTGAATAAGATATAGCCATTATGTAATACTCACTGTTACTGATTTAATTTGCATAGATAATTGTCTTCTTCTATTCTGTAATGAAGGGTCTCCTGGAATCATAGCACTTGTTCCTTGAGTGATAAATGCAAAATCTCCAGGTAATGTTAGATTAGCAGTTATCATTCCTTGTCCACCAGAAGATGCTACTTCACCATTAACAACAGTCGGTTGCTGAAAATCTTGTGATCTAGTATTTTTTAAAGCAATTGCATCTGCTTTATGATAAGGAGGGTCTAGTTGTGGATGTTTCGGCTCATATTCCGATATATGAACTAAAGCACCAGTCCACTCTTTAACCATTTCTTTATAAGGAAATGCTTGACCAGATCTATCTGATATCGCCTGACTTCTTTTACCGGTTGCATAACTCATTATACCCCATCTCCAAAATAAGTTTGAGGTGAAATATAAACTGAAGTTCTTGAACCATCTTCGTTTAGAGCTCTGATTAACTCATCCTCATATAATTGTTTTAATAATTGTATTCTATCCGGTGCTCTTTTTTTGTGCTAAGTAATAAGCAAGACCAGAACACATGCAAGGTAAGAATCTATAAGCAACATCTGCAGTATTGGTAAACGAACCAGCGTCCTCGATTCTGTTAATTGTATAAAATTTTAAAGTTGTGTAAGTTGCTGCATCAGGAGCTAAGTATAAACTTATTGTTGGATCCGTTTGTCTATCAACATAGTATTGTGAGGGTTGTCCAGTTGCATATTTATTAGGAAGAGCTGCGTAAGCAGATCTATCAATTTTTGTTAATGAAATATCATTTGTACTTGCAGTATTTCCTGCAGTAGAAGTAGATGAGATATAAGCCTCAAGAACATCATTAACATCTGTTGCTACAGTATAAGTTGCTTGACCTGCAACTAGTGTTGCTTCATTTAGTTGAACTTTCCAAAGGTGTACACCTCTGTTTCCCCACTCTGAAAATAAAAGATTTAAACTTCTTCTTGCACTACGAATGTCATTACCACTATTAGTCCGCATACCACATCGTTCGTATGCTTCTTCAATAATATCATCGATCTGAAGATCGAATGCTGTAGTTCCTGACGTAGCCATAATTCATTACATTACGTCTTTATAATAATCTAAAGACTTTCCTGGTATTAAATTTTCATCTTGTAGACCCATGCCAGAAGTTCTAGCTGCGCCATAACCTTGAGTTGATTTAGCTTCCATACCCATGTTAGCTTCTATCATCTTACCTGATTTAGCTTTCATCATCTTGCCTTTTTTAGCGGCACTTGGTAAAAGTTTTTTTATTTCTTTAGCTTCTTTATCACTAACTTGAGAACCAGCTAATTTTTTTAAAACTTTTGAAATACTACCTTTGTTTTGTTTTAAAGCAGTTGATATAAATTCTTTTGCTTTACCTTTAATATCTTTACCTTTGTAATCACCTTGCATTTCTAATCCAAGTTTGTAATCTTTTTTACCCATGTCAGCTCCGCCACCTTTTTTAGCTTTCATCATCTTACCATATTTAGCTTTCATCATTTTGAAATCATCTCCAGATATTTTACCATCTTTGTTTTTATCTAATTTTTTTTGTCCACCTTTTAACATAATTTTCTCCTTTAAATTTTGTAGTATTATAATAACATACTAAAATACACCTTTAAATCCTTTGCCCTTAATAGCACATCCTGTACCTCTAGCTTCTCCACCTTTGCTAAAATTAGGTTTAACACCATCTTCTTGGAGCATTTCATTTAAAGCTCTATCTTTAGCTCTTTGTTGACCTTGTTTTTTTGTTTTAGAATGTAATTGAGTTTCTTTAGAATCTTTATATTTTTTATATTTCTTCATCGCCTTGTCACCAAGGTATGAGACATCTACTAAATCTTCTTCCATAAGTTTTCCCTTTTTTGCTTTCTCTGGAAAACCTTTTTTCATATTACTGTAGGAACCTTTAGAAATAGTTGAATCTGCTTTAGATCTAGAAATCCCAAGCTTACGTCTTCTATTTATATTCTCGTATAAACTCATATTAATCCTTTTTAGTGGCCACCTTGCTTATATAAAAAGCCATTTTACGTTATAACTATTTGGATTATACCACTTATGATTATTGGATGCTAGACCTTAACTTTTTTAACAATTAACTTTTTCTTTAGTTTTTTAGCTAAAAGTTTTTTCTTTTCGTCTCTAGCTCCTCTTAATTTACCGTCTATTTGTGCAGGTATCTGTCCTCTTGTAATTGCCATTATAAATCTACTGCCTTTCCTATTATTGGTTTATACTTAGTTTTACCTTCTTCTCTGAATGCATGCAAGAACTGTTTCCTAGGTTTATCTTCAGTATAACTACAATGGCACCATCCGCTGTTAGGTTCTCCTTTTTTGTAGAACTCAAGAATCATTTGATCAAAATCTAAATTTTTATATATCCAATCACAGAGTTCAGCATTATCGACTCCTGGACATTCGAAATCAACGGCTTCCGCATTACAGTGCTGACTGTTAATAGAACTACCAATTGCAACAGACAACTCTGGAGACCTATAACACGATGTTACAACCACGGGACCGAAATGATCTCTAACGGGTTGTAAAATATTATCACAAAGTAATTTTAGTTTTGCTATCTGATCCGAGTTAGGATTATTATCTATTCCTTTACGGATAGCAGTGTCCGATTTAATAAGCTCTTGAAGAGTAAAATTTCTAGATAAATTCATTATTTTGATTCTATGATGATCTTATCAATACTTTCGCTTCCGTCAACATTAATTGAAATAATAGCTTCTACTTCACCACACATTAATTGTTTATTATCCATATTCATATTTCTACTGGCTTCTCTCTTCATTTTAAGACAAGTACTCATTGATTCTTGTACTCTATGCTCAACAAGTTGACCATTTAAAAATAAACATAAAGCTATTACTAATTTTGTCATTAATGAGTTCCATTTCCATTACTAAATTTTATATCCCTTGTTGCATCTTTTAATTTTTCTAAATCTTTTTTTAATTTTGCAATTTCTTCTGAGTGTTGTTTTAACATTACACCTGTGTGTACATTGTCTTCTAATTGTTTTTGCATTTTTTCAATTTGATTTGCTTGCCATTCAAGGATCATAAACTGCTCCTGATCAATTGGTTTTTGAACTGATGCTTCTAGTAAATCTTTCTCAAATAGTTGGTTTTTAGTTTCAAGTTGATTGAGTCTTTCAATTACACCGAATGCAAACCACGCACCAATAACAATTGCTCCAATCAGACCAATTAAGTTACGTAATGGGAGACCAATATTTGTATTGTCATTTATTTTCATCTAGCCGGTCCTCCAAAGACAGCTAATAAACAAATAGCTATAATTAAAATAGCTGTAAACTTGTAGTTCATATTTCCTGGTTCCATATAGGCACCCTCCATTATTGACACGATAAACACTCGTCTGAATCAGAATCTAATTCTGCTAACGCTTCTTCTTTACAATCTTGACCGCAAAACAAATCTAATTCGTCTTTTGGTTCAAATTCATTTTTACATTGCTTACATTGTTTCATTTTTTAGCTACCTTCCCAATGTTAGTTCCTTTTTTAATAATGTAGTCTTGAGTGCCGTTCGCACCTGTATTTACTTCGGTCCGTAAATTTTTAAAAAGAAGTTTTTTTTGATTTTCTTCTTTTACTTTTTTTGAATAACTTTCTAATATTTTTGTATCTCTCATGACACCTATTATGAAGTCTTTTAAAAAGTTTGTCTAGAGCTTCAAAAAAATTATCTATAGAACTAAAGAAATTATATAAAAATTTATCAATCATTTCTTTTCTTCCATTTGATAAAACATTTTGTCACTATCTTCTGTAACCATACCATTATCTTCTGCATCCCAGTAAGTAGTTTGTACCTTATAGTCAGGCCAACTGTCATCAGTAGTGTAACTATTAACATGCCACAAAATACGATTATTAGGCTGAGCTGCATAATTACCGTTATCAAGAGCCAATATATGTGCACACTTATGTTCTTGAGGAATTTCAGAATGCTCTGTATCCAAAATATTAGTTTCTGGATGAGCCCAATCAATAGTGAATAAATATTTTCCATGGTAAAATTTTTTATCTAAACCTAGAAATTTACCTTTTAAACCAGCCAACCAATCAAAACAAGTAACACTAGGGTAGTAACTAAAACAGTTCCACAGTTCCAACTCGTGCGTCTGCATATTCGGCACAGTGGCTCTATCATGTGATTTTTGAAAAAACGCTGAGATAGGCAAGCGCCAAAAGCATGCACCATTTGGTAACATGATGTTAAATAAGATTGCACGTCCCGATATAGATGTGATACCGAAGACCACACACTCTTCACTTTCTCCTTGATGTTTTTTAAGATCATATAAATACTCCTTTTTTACTTTACAATATATAGGTGGTATATTAGCATTTAGGTAAGACATAACCTAACACTTCCATCTACGTCTCGCTTGTCTTAATCTTGAATTAGGATCTTTAGCAGCTTTAGGAAACTTCTTCATTTGTCCTGCACTTCTTGCACAATAAGACTTTCTTCTTGCTGCTCTTTTCTTACCTGGATTATCTTCTGTAACTGCTGTAGATAATTTACTACCTGGGTTTTTTCTTCTATAGGCTGCAACACCTGCTGCAGTCATTCCCGCTCCACTTTTAGTGGAACGGAAATTCTTTTTGTTTCTAGGTGGCATGCCACCTTTTTTTAGAAACAATATATCTTCGTAATAAGATATATCCATAACTTATTAACCAGGGTTACTAGTTGTAAGATTAGGACCAGAGTATTTATCAGTTAATAGTGTTACTTTAGATACTGTAAAAGTTGAAACATAAACACCTTTTGGAAATAAAATTCCATCTTCAGGAATACTTAAACTTGTAATATCTCCTGCAGGTACATCTGCTTCAAATAAAGTATCTCCAGTTGCACTTGTTGTTTTTAACTGAACTACACCTGAAGTAGCTAGACCAGCTAAAATAACACCTTTTAATCTTACCGGTGGTGCAATAACTACATTTGATGTAGCTGCTGAAATTATAGTAGCTTGTATATCGCCTTTACTTGCCATGTTGTTCTCCTTAATTTGTGGCTCCCGAAGGAGCCACTAATTTATTATTATTACGCTACAGTTACGCCTCTGTCGGCAGTTAAAACCCAACCGATAGTGCTGTTCCAAACTAAAGTAGCCGCTTCAGCTACTGCATCAAAAGCTAATGTAGTTCCACTAGCAAAAGTAGTTGGAGTAACAGTTGCAGTTCCACCACCGTCAACAACCATATAAATGATTTTAATTTGACCTGAAGTAGTTCCATCAGCTAAAGTTACTGCAGCAGCTCCCGCTCCTGTAGTAAGCTCTGTTACTAAATTTGTAAGGTCTATAGCACCTGCTCCTGATAGTGATTGAACACCACCAGTGATAGTTGCTCCGTAAGTAGCTCCTACTGTGATTGCACCTGTATTTGCGTTTTTAGTTATTGATTCAAAACCATTTTCCGATCGGACTGGTCCTGAAAAAGTTGTATTAGCCATAATAGTTTCTCCTTGTATAGCGGTTAAACTTTGTAGTCTCTATACCGTCTGCCTAGCCAGTCTACAAAATTAAATTAATTTCTAGGTGTTTTTATTATACACAAAAAAAGAGGGGCTCGAAAGCCCCTCTTTAAGTAATACTAATTGTATTGTAGTTTATTAACTAGTTGGTAAGTTTCCGTTACCAAAGATTGCTCTAGGATCTGAGAATCCAAAAGAGTATCTTTCTCTAGCTTTAAATCTTACGTTACCAGTATCGAAGTCACCTTCAATCGCAGTTTTGATTGGTGATCTAACGAAATGTTTCATTCCATTAGGCACATCAGTCATTAGGAAGAAAGAATCAGTATCAGTTAAGAAATTATTAACTGAATACCCTTCTGGTACCATTCCCATTGAAGCGATTGCGTTGATATCGTTATCAGCTGTTCCAACTCTTTGAGGAGTTTTCATCAGTCTCTCAGCAGTAAATTGTAATTCTTTTGGAATTATCATTTTTCTACCTTGAGTAGCGATTCTTAGACCTCTTTCGTCTACGAATCCAGCGATGTCGATTAACGACTGCTCTAGTGAAGTTTCGTTAAGATCTGCAGCAGTAGCTAGTACATTCGAGAATGTACCACCTGTTGCTAATGGGTGAGCGTTAGAAATTAACGATACCCCGTCTCCACCAGTCACAGAAGTAAACTGTGCTTGGTTAAGTACGTTAGCAGCTTTAACTTGCTTCGTATTTGACATAGATCTTGCAAGAGCTCTTGTGTATCTTGCAGCCAATCTGTCATATAGGTTGTCTTCGATTGCTTCTTCAGTGATCGAGAACGCTAAAGCGATTGTTTCGTGGTTGTATCTAGCTGTGAAAGTTTCACCTGCTGTATCAAACACTACTCCAGCACCTTCTTGTTTAGTTGGTGCAGAAGCGAAACCGCTTAACATTACTTCTTCTTCAAAAGCTCTGTCAGATGTTTCAGTTACGAAAATTTCAGCATGCTGATTTTCGTATCTGTTGTATTCCAGGCCGAATAAAGCATTCAAACCTGGCTCTAGTTCTTTAACTAGTTGTGATCGTGATATTGCCATGTTTTATCTCCTTATGCTATACCTGTACCACTTCTATAGAAGTGATTGTTGATTCTAACAAGAATGTTCGCATTTGCAGAACTTGTGTCAGAGTTTTCTGGATCTTGCGAGATATCGATCGCTTGAACTGCGAAAGTACTTGCAACACCAGATACACTAACATCTAGTTGCTGTTTTGATATTCCTGTTTGTGTAACACCTGTTGTGTTAGTAACAGAGTAGTTCTTATACAGATCAGCTCTTGTAAAAGTCGCATCAGCATCCATTAGGAATACTGCATCTGGATCATCAACAACAAATGCTGTGATGTCAGAAGCAGCAATACCACCTGGATAGTAATTGCTGTAAGTCGGCTTTTGAGTAGTTGGGTCTGTGTAAAAACATCCGTTAAAAACGCCTATAACAGCATCCGAAGTGTTCGGGCCATGTCTTTGGATATTTCCAGTTCCTAATGGTTCAACCATTTCTCCTTGGAAAATCGCATCTGCATAACCTGAAGCAATCGTATATCTGTTTTGGGCTCCAACAAGAGGTGTTCCATCTAGTTTTCTGTAAGGTCTTAGACCGAACTTTTCTACTTGATTTGACATATTTGTTTTCTCCGTTTTAACAGTTTATTTTAATAACCCGGTAGGTATTGCAAAAAAATTATTTTTTACGACTACCACCAAAGGTCACTCTTGACTGTCTATCAATATTGATAGGCATGTCAGGGTGCTGTTCCTTCATAAGATCATTGTCAACCGCGTTCATTCTGTCTTGAGTAAGTTTTGCAAAATACTCAGCACGTGCGACCAAAATCTCCTCTGGTATCCTTGCCAGCACAAGGCCTCCAATTCCAATACACCCCTCGTATTTGCCTTCGGTATAGAAAGGATATTTGTTAGTGCCGATCTCGTTTTCAACTTGTTCGACCTTTACAAAATCCCATCCTTCCCTTAATTTTTTAGATACATTAGCTGTATCTTCAAAACCTTGAACGGTAGTACGGATCCATCTATGGGCGTAACCGTTCGGTGCGGGTGGCGCATCCAAACTGGATGGTGGAGTCCAAGTTTTTTTAGCTTCTTTTGAAACTTTATTCTCTGACTCCCGTGAAGTCCTATTAATTGTATTCATACTATTTATCCTCCTTCACGTATCTAGCATATTCCTCTAGTGGCACATTTAATCTTTTAGCAATCGCTACCTGTGACTTTGTGAGTTTCACAGTTCTGCGTCCTTGTTGGCTACGACCAGCCGAGGCAACCGTTTGGACGGGTTTCGGTGTCTCTTTTTTTGGCTCGTCATCAGTCTTACCAAAACTCTCAGGAAAATACCTTTTAAGTCTTGAGTTAACTTCATTATAGTACTCATCACTGTCCACTTCAATACCCTCTTGAGAAATATTATTGTGAATAGTAATTGCAGCATTAGTCATGACCTCATCATTCCCAAACCACTTATTTTCTTCAGCCCATTTTTTGGCTTTAGGTGTAATTTGTGGCTCTGGTTGTGATGATTCCGCTGTTTGAGGTTCAGCTTGTACGTATTGTTGTTGTTTACTTTTTTCTTCATCAGTTTTCTTTCGTTCTTCACGATTCATTATCTCTAATCTAGCTTTTTCTTTTTCGACAGCTAGTTGAGTTAATCTATCGTTAGCTTCCATAATTTTAGAAGCATCTTGACTTTCGATTGCTGATTGAAGGGCTACTTTAACTTGTTCTCTTTGAGCATCTACTCTAGCATCTAATTCTTTTAGATACTGATCGTCAGTAGAATTTAACTTTTTGATACTTGAGTCAAATTTCTTTTGAATACCTTTAGCGTATTCGACAGCTGCTTTTTCTCTTCTTACAGCTTCTCTTCTTTCATAAACAAGTTTATCAATTCTTTTTTGATAATCTCGTCTAGATTCACTAAGGTTTGGTTTCTCTTCTTCTTGTTTGTTTTCGACAATATCACCTGCTTCTTCGGTTTTATCCTCAGTGATTTCAATATCAGGTTTTTCTTTATTGTCTTCAACAGGTTTAGAATGATCTGTATAACCTAAATCAACTTCACCAACATTTAAATTTGGTGAGTCTTCTTTTTTAGATTCTTCTACAGATACGTTTTCTTCTTTAACATTATCGGTATCTAATTCTACCTCATGTTCTTTCGCCATAAGTGCTTCTGCACTATAGTCTTTTACTTCTGCCATTTTATCCTCCTTTATTAAAATAAATGGAGAATATCTTCTGGCTTACTTATTGTTCCTATGATCTCGTCATCGTTGAGTATTCGGTGTTCACCGAATTTAGTTTGAAATCTACTTCCAGAGTATCTGCCATAAATAACAAATTCTCCTTCTTTACACCAAGGACCCTTAGGAAATTTTTCTTTATCCTGATAGCAAAGATCACCCTGTTTAACAACTAATCCAACAACAGTTGTCATTTGAATTTTGTCTTGGGTTTCGTCTGCTAAAATAACACCGCCTTTTGTTTTTGCTTGGCCAGACCATGGTCTAACTAGCATACGGTATCCGACTGGGTTAGGTATGATTTCAAGATACTCTTTAATGCCTTTGGGATCTGTTGGAATTTGTGATTTGACCTCATCTTTATTTTTTTCGTTTCCGAAATCAGTAAGTTTAGGTTTTATCAATTGTACCATCGTTATCCTCCTTTTGCAGGTTTTTAATATCCTGAAGCAGCGTTTCTAAAGCGCTGAGTCTGCCCCGACCATACATTAATTTATCTACGGAATCAACCCCATAGCACAAATGATCTTTGATATCTTTTATTTGTCTATTTATAACATTTACTATCTGTTCTTTAGTATGATAATCAAGCATTAATTTCTTTTAAGAGCTATTTTATTCTTACCTTGTTTAAGTAACATAAAGCCATAATCATTAACTATAACTTTAAGAATTAAGTCCATATTATATTTTGGATAATCATCAAATATAAATACAGTTCCAGGTTTAGATCTTTCAGCAAAAAATAATACTTCTTTTAAAACATCTATTGTTTTATGAGGTCCATCAAAATGAACTAAATCATATTTGTTTATAACTTCTTTTTCATTTCTATAAATTGGAACACCATCATGAAAACGTTTCATAAACTCATCATCTCCCATAGGAAATAAAGTAAAGTTTTCATAATCAATATCTTTAATTAATTGTAGCTTCATACTGTTTGTGTAATCACAAGTATAAGCACCCGAATCATCGTAGTGTTCGTAGTTTAAATTACCGTATGGATCAACTCCAAGGTGCCAATGATTTTTATCTTTTAGTGTATCTAAAATAATCTTGGTTCCCGCCCCTTGTCTCACGCCTATTTCAACTGTAAATAAATTGTTATCCTCTAAAGATTCACACGCTTCTTTTAGGATTTCGTATTCTGTGCTGTCCCCTTTAATCATGGGGTTTTTATATATTAATTATAAGGTTTGTAAATAGATTTAATTATCCCTTGTGTCTGTAGTTTTTTAAGGTCACCTTTAGATAATTTTGAATATTTTTGTTCAATTTTTTTAGTTAACTCTTTTCTCTCATTATCATTAATTTTTTTGTTGATAATTTTTTTAATCCAATTCCACATTAGCTTTTACTTCCTCCAATATATCCACCAATAACACCAATCAATCCGGTAACTGACATTTTCATAAGAACTATTATACTATCATCTACCGGTCTATTTTCTTCAACAGCTACCCAATAGTCTCCAATAATAATAACTCCTAATAAAATTAAAACACCTGCTGTGATTAATAATATTACAATATCTTTAAAATTTTTAATCATTATTTCCTCTTAATTAAATCTGTTGCTTTAAGTCCATACACACTCGCTATAACGCCTACGAAAATTGTTTGATACCAAAATGGAAGTTGTGAAAAATATTCAAAGAACAATTTCATTTTCTCCATCGCACTTGGGTCATCCGAAAATACTGCCCAACTTAACATTACGATAGGGGCCGACAATAAAAGCAAAATAAATTCGTCCTTCCAATCTGAATTTCTAGATTCTAATAATTTACCTTGATACTCTGCTTGACCATCTGCCATTTTCTGAGCATGGTTCATCTGTGCATCTGCCATAAGCATTTTAGTTTTTTGCTTATTTTTTGTAGATATGACTACCCGCTTGAACAGCTAATTTAATTGCTGAGAACCACATTACTTTTTATATCCACCTTTTTTCATTTTAACTGGAGGTACATTTGAATTAGGTCCTTTCTTAGGAGGTGGTCCATAACTAACACCACCAGATAATCCTCCAACTTTGTAAGCTACAAAATTAAAAAAGTTTTCTTTTGGTTTAACTAAATTAGTATCAATAGGTTTTGTTACTTCCATAGGAAGTATAGTAGAGGAATCATTACCTCCTCCAATAACTGGAACTGGAGATATTTTATTTTTACCATACCCAGCAGATTTTAAATAATCTTTTCCAATAGGTGAATTAGGTTTTAAAGCTTTATTTTCAGTTCTATAAAAATCTCTAGCTAAGCCTTCTTTAGTTGCAAATTTTTGTTTACCTTTATAATTTTGTTTAGCTGCAAAATTACCTACACTTGTAACGGGACCTATTCCAAGAAGACTGGCTGTAATTGCAGATTTGTAGCCAAAAGGTTTATTGAAAGGCACATCTCTATTAGCACCTTTAAAAATATTTTTTGATCCTTTGTATGTTTTAGTAGTTTTATTTCCACCACCTGTGTTTGTGCTTCCACCAGCTCCTGGTGCATCTCCTGAAACATTTCCTTTGCTGTCTCTTCCTCCACCTTGGTAGCCTCTATCGGATGCACCCATAGTGCCTCCGCCTCCAAATTTTCTAATTTTTCTTTTCATTATTTTTGTTTTCTCATTCTGGCTATTTCAAGTTTCTCTTCAGCAATTCTAATTCTTTCTGCTGCTTGATCTTCGTTGTTTTCTAGTTTCATTTTTTCAATGTCTAGTTTTTCATCGATTTCATTTTCTCTAATCTCATTACCCATCATATCTTGTTCAGATTTTCTCTGTAAGTCCATAGCTTTAAGATCTAGTTCTCTTTCTTTCAATGCAACTAGTGGATCTTTCTGTTGACCCATCGCTTCACCTTGAGCAAGTTGTGTAGTTATCTCTGCAACTCTTTTTGCGATCATTGATGCAACTCTAATCTCTGCTGCTTCTGGATCTTGTTGTAACATTTGTTGCATTTGAGGATCTTCTTGTATCATTGCACCAACTTCTCCTTGAGCTTTCATTGATACGTGCTCAGATATGTGTGCTTGCAGTGTTGAATACACTTGAGGATTAATCTGAACCATTCTTGTTGCCATAAAAGCAACGTGAGCTGCCATATGTGCATCATGATCTTGAGTCGGGAACGCTTTTAATGGTTTCTGGTATAATGATTCCATATTCTCGGTTGCCGGATCTTTTGGCATTGGTTTTTCTTGTGGAATAAGTAGTTGATCAATATCTTGGGTCCCTAATGCTTCATATACTCTACGATATGCTTCTCTCAAGTTGTGCATCATAGGATTTGACATAGCAATCTTTAGATTCTCGTTTGCAAGTGTCACTCTTTGGGCCATACTCATGATATTTGGGTCGGCTACTGGAATTACATCTACTCGATCATCAAAATCAGTTTGTTTTACTGCTTGATCGGCACCATATACTGAATATGGGTAGATTGGAGGTAGATATGTTCCAAATACTTTTGATAATAGTCTAAATTCTCTACGCATTGAGTAGTAACAACGCTTGTGTATTGCACTCATGACCCTTGAACCACGTTCTAAAAGCGAAACTGTAGTACCAACAGCTCTATTTTGCATGTCATTACCCGTATCCATGTTAGTTATTGCTGCAAACTTCTGTCCTGCTTGCACAACAAAGCCCATTAATTGGTATAATGTAGCTGATGGTTCTTTAAATGGTAAAATTTGGAACTGATCTTTGATATTTCCGCCTGGTGCATCCACATCTCTGAACTCCCCTGGTTGAAATGGTTGGTCATCGTCTCTAATTCTAATACCTCTAGACTTAAATCCAGCAGGTAAGTTTGATAATGTACCAGCATCTAACAATTGTCTTAGTGATTGAGTAGCAGTTCTACTTAATCCACCAATCATGTGTGTTAAACCAAAACCATAAAACCCTAATCCTGGTAAAAATTTGAAATGTACAAAGTATTCTTTTCTTTTTTTAGTTTCATCATTCATATCGTAGTTACGATAGATAGATAATACTTCGCCTGAACCTTCATCAATAGTTACGATGTAAGGAACTTTAACTTGTTTGTCTGGATTTTGCATTTCAAACTCTTCTAAGTTTAAATCGACATGCATTTCAAGAATTTGATATGAGTATTGTTTATCGGTTGAAGGTGTTACTCCTTCTAGTTCTTGATATTTCTTTTCAATTTCTGTTGGACCTGCTGCAGTTGGTTTTAATTCTACATCTCTATAAAATCCTGCTGCTTGTTTTTTTAAAATTTCGTTCTCACCCATTTTAATAACATGAGTAATTCTTTCGCAATCCATTAAATCAGTTGCGTAATAAGGAACTACTAAATCTTCAGCTGGTATAAATTTAGATACCGCTCTTTGCATTACTTCATCATAATAAACTTTTTTAAATGCAGATCCTGCTAGTGCTAAATAAAATAACAGTTGATCAAATTCTGGAGTGTACTCTTCCATTTCTTCAGTCAACATGTAATTCATAAAATCTTGCACACGTTGTGCTTGATTTACTTTTGCATCATCTTCCACGCCAAGAACTCTAGTTCGTACTGGCCCTGATGATGGAAGTAATTCTTTATAGGCTTGTGCTTGAAAGGACGTTACGGCCTCTGATAAAAGTGGATGAGTCACGGATGCCGAACCTTTGAACGGTCTCGTCATCGTTGTGTGTTTGATTCCTAATAAATCTAAATTACTAGTATAAGAAGTTTCCCAATCCTTACGTGATACTCTATCTTTTTTATAATCATCTAATAACTGATTTGACATTCGTTGAAGAGTCTCGTCAGACATTTCTTCTGTAAGATTTTTAAAAAACTCTTCAGTTTCATTAATTGCTTCTTCAACAGTTGTAGGTTCCTCTCCTTCTAATTCAATATCAATTTCTTCAGAATCAGGAGTAACCATTTCTTCTTCAATTACTTTATCAATTTCAGCCATATAAAAACTTAACTAAGTTTAGTTGGTTTTGTTCTCGCCATTCCGCCACCACGAGCTTTTACCATAGTACCTTTTTTAAAATAGTTTCCTACTTTTTTAACCTTAGCATTGTTAGCAGCTATCTTTTGATTAAAAGCAATTTTTTTTGCAGCTCTATCTTCTGCAGCCTTAGCCATTTTATCTTTTAAAGTTGAAAACCCTCTTCTTTCCTCTTGTGCTCTATTTGCTGCTTTAAATTTTTCAATGCTCTCTGCACTAAAATTAGCACCTTTATTACTTGCACCAAACATTTTAAAAGGTCCACTAGATATAACATCTTTGTCTACTTTAATACCTGGAATCTTTTTAGTTATTGCTTTTGGTTTAGCTATAGGTAAAGTTGTTTTACCTCTCATAGCTGCGTTTGAAGTCATTGCTTTTTTAGCTGAAGCCATTTTATCACCTGTTATACCTGCAGCAGTTTTGCCACCTAACATTCCTAACTTAGATGCACCAAGTAATGCTGCTCCAAATCCTAGGATCGCTTTATTTCGTCTTCTTGATTTTTTTGACATGCCTTTATCTCCTAATTAATAATATACGTATTTACGTTCTTTATAACTTTGAACCTCATCCTCGTCAGAATAAGTAGTTACAAAAGAACCTTGTCGGTATCTTAGCATAGCTTGGGTGGTGCTGTCCACATAATCGTCATGTTCTCCATGAGGAAAAGCTGCACATTCTTCTATCACTTCTTGAGCCCAATGCTCATCTCGGGGATAATATACCTGTCCGCTCTCGAATATAGGAGAAGTAGCATTAACCCTAGAGTGTTTGTCTTGTCCTCTTCCTGGTGTGTAATCCATAACAGGGATACCCATTCTTCTTAATTCTTGTAATAAACTTTGTCCACTCGCTTTAGCCTCAACTATAATTGTCTCTGGTTGCCAATACTTATATTGATCTAGTGCTACCATTTTTAATTCTGGAAAATCCCATTTACCTTTGATTGCATCAATTATCATAATAGCATCAGGCCCTGATTCGTGAGGCGTGAATATTCCCCAAGTAGTAATAGCTGAGTAGTCGGCTGTCTCTTTTTTACTGAACGCTGTATCATACGATTGTATGACATGCTTTAACGCAGGAAGATCCTCGGACCACGGTTGCCACCATTCTCTTTTTAAAATTGCTCCTTCCTCTGAAGTTGGATTTTGCATGTACTGTGCAGACCAATTTCTAATTGAGATTGAAGCTTTAACTTTTTCTAATTCTTCTAGGTTCCAATATTCAGGCCAAACAGGTACCGGATTTTCTTCGTCCCCTAAAAGAGCTGGAAAAGAAATTTTCTCCCACTTGTCCGCCTTAGGTTCATTTTCTGATCGTATTAATCTTCCGGTCAAATCATCTTCTGCCCATCTTGTCATTACAAGTACAATCGAGCCTCCCGGTTGTAAACGTTGTCTGGGTCCTGATAGGTACCAATCAAACGTTCTCTCCATTGCACTATCGGACAGTGAATCTTGTTCCGTGTGTGGATCGTCAATAATAAGTAAGTCCGCCCCTCGTCCTGTGATAGAACCGCCAACACCCGCTGCAAAGTATTCCCCACCTTGATTGGTCTCCCAACGTCCTTTTGCCTTACTATCTTCTCTTAGTCTAACATCTCCAAATATTTGTTTATAGTCTGGACTGTCAATTAAATTTCTTACCTTCGCACCGAACCTTCCTGAAAGTTCTGCGTTGTGGGATACCTGCATAATTTTCATCTTAGGATTCTTTCCAATCATCCAAGCAGGAAAGTATATGGATGCAAATTCAGACTTAGTGTGTCTAGGAGGCATATTCACGATGAGCCTTCCTTTTTTATTTTTTGATATCTTTGTGAACTCATGTGCAATATGTTGGTGGTGTCCCCACTTATCAGGATCCCTATCAGTTCTACAAATAAAATCTGGCCATACATTTTTTACAAAATATAAAAAATTATCTTGACATAATTTTATATGTTTAAGCCACACTTTTTCGAGCCTCTCTCGTAGCTGATCGGTGGTCAATAATTCTGTATCAGTCATCTAGATTTAATATACACCCGGGTCCCCTAAAAATAAACCCCTATAATCTACAGCGACCCACTACATGTATCTGTCATGCAATGTTAAGGTAAAGTAAGTAACAGCGAAAAATAAATAGTAAAAAAATTAAAAAATAAAACTTTTTGATTTTTGGATTTTGGTTGGTACCTCTATGGGTGTCCAGGCCCGAAGGCCTGGACTAGGGAAACTTTATGCGCTAGCGCTTAACCTTGCTTTACGTTTT
>JACLAB010004989.1_pt1 | contig 58810 bp, 40 predicted proteins | sample 8027921 | NCBI WGS metagenome assembly JACLAB01 (sample SAMN15725117, study PRJNA655200) | protist metagenome | isolation source: fluorescence activated cell sorting (FACS) single amplified genomes of... | place: USA: West Boothbay Harbor, Gulf of Maine | collected 2000-07-19 | reverse complement strand
CAGCAAAGTCGTGGGGGGTGATACGACCGACGTGGTACAACCAGCGAACCAGACTGCGATTCCTGAGATGCGGCCTCGAGGTCGCCCGCCAGGAGGGCGGGACAGAGGCCAGAGAGGTACAACCCAGCCTCGCCGGCAGACGCAGCGGAGGAATGGCACAGACAGCTCCGAACGGCGAATAAACGTGCGCGAACATAATATTATGCATCGTCTTATTATTATTAATTATGACAACTAACGGAATGGAAAGTACGTATACGTAGTACTTTCCCAATATTTAATTAATACCTTCGTATAATTTATTTTACTTCGGCTTTATTTGTTTTCATCTAATAACTAAAGTTACCTTTGAAGCACACATGTAACTTTTAAGGTCCCAGCTAAAACTCTTTTTATTCGGCATGATCTTAGCAAGATTGGTTCTTCTGTATCTATTTACTGTCCTTTATTATCCGAGACCTTCACATGCATATATGCATGGATGTATGCAAGTAAGTGGGGCATATCATATTTATGTGTACGAACGAACGAAACTTTATATAGTACATACAGTAAGCTGCATTCGAAACTTGCTTATTGAGAGTTACGAAGGTAGTATAAATTCTGCGTTTTAATATTCACACTTATGTATTATCGAGATCTCCACACCCTCCGCTCCTTTAACCAATCTGCGGAGGCGCCGTTCGCGCCGACCCTGCCCTGCGCGCCGTCCTCTGAGCCTCCGGGCAACACCCGCCCGCGACTCAAAAGAACCAACTCCGTACACTGTACCTCCTTGAGTTAATAGGAGGTACAAAAAATCACGTCAGGTGAGAAGTTCGCTTGCTTTGAAATCACCAAGTTCGGCTGAAGCAGCGACGCAAAAATATATAATCACGCCTTATCATTTATTAGTTAGATATATGGTACAATAAATAAATGTTAATCAAATATAATGCAACATGTGGCTAGATATATAGGCTTGACATCATCATATCATCTATCACACGAACTTTTTGGATGATATCACTATCTATCTTCATTCTAATAACCCTTCCTCTTTTAAAACTTTTCATGTACGAACGAAACTTAACTCTAGCTAGAGCTAGCTAGATAAGTCTTACGGATAACGAGGTTTGTGTCACGACCTAGGTCACGAAAACTTATGATGACGCAAACTATATTCTCCTCCGTAAGCACCGTTTCAAACCGTCGTCATGTTCGCCGAAATATCAGCGTCAGAGCATGTGCTAAGCAAGTTTTGACGCCGCCGCCGACGACTTGTCCGAAGAGACGGGAAGCCGTCTTCCTAGGATCTTTCGGCCTTCAACTGTCTATCGCTACAAACGCACGGGCTCTAATCCCCGCCAATGACGACGATGACGAAGAGTAAGCTCCCACGCTTTCCTTTATGCGTTTCCAACCTGCACAACTAACAACGTTTAAATGCGTTTCCCTGCGATCAGACTTCTCGCGAAGGCCAAGGCAGGTCGTGCAGAGCGCATCCAAGCCGAGAGAGCACTGGAGAAAAAATATGTGGCAAAAAACGAACTGAAATTTGACTCGGATACATCACGAGTTCAAGTGGCTGTTTACAAGCTGAGCAAAGCAGGCTCTCTCATCGAGTCTGGTTATCTAGCTCTTGCAGCAGAGGAGTTAGGACGGGGAAGCTGGGAAGAAGACCTGCAAGTAGCAGGAGACAACCTTGGGTATCAGCCGCAATCTTTCATTAAAAATGTCGCAGAATTGAGACGCGCGTGCATGGCTGGCGAAGTCGATAAGGCAAAATCGGCCTACGTTGCATCTGCTCGTTCGCTCGAAGAATATGCCCTTGCGTCAAACGTAGCTGGATACCTTAAACTTTTGTGACCCAAGTCTGAAGTGATTCAGCTCACGCCGTGCTTCGAAACTGTTGGCCATCAGTTACTGACTTTCCATCATCCCTGCCATTCCGTACATGATAAATCCAACGGGTATCGGTCAAAGTAATATGAATTTCAGAACTTTGTCTTTTCACCACTCGCATACGTTTCACAGCCATCCGCTAATTCACTTTGGTCTTCGGCTTTCAGTTGAGTTAACGATCCGACAAGAAATACGGCTGATTTAACACTCTCAACTCTTCGTCAACAATTGGATTCATCACTTAAGCTCACTTTGTTGAATCAATTTACTCGAGCTTTGCATCGGGCCGCACATACAGAAAGTGTAAAGAAATGATATTTAGAACGTCGCGTGAATCGAATAAGCTAAGTGTGTTCGCATTAGCATCAAAACACAAACCCGCAGTCAACAGAAATTTCGCTTTCCTCAAAATCTAGAACGCGCGACCACCACAACTAGCCAGCTGGGTACAACGTGACCCTTGTGCCTTTAACACGTGTGTGTGATGAGGCATCGCTACACGCACATTTCCGATTGGATCCATGTTTCATGGCCAGTGCTAGGGGAACCATGAGCTTTGATCTTACTCGACTGGTCTGAAGTTCCGCAGCACACTGCAATTAATCAAGTGTTTTCGAAAGTATCCGCTGAGAGGGCGTTCTCTGTAAGCCTGTGAGCCTCACACGATATTCTTTTCAGTTTGTCTTGTGTAAAAGAAAATGTACCCATCACACTGCTTGACTTCCTCTGGTGTAACTTGCACGACTTTGTCGTCGTTAAATTGAAGCCACTCTGCCTTGGAAGCCGCGGTAGACATCTGCGAAACGTTGCCTGAAGTATTTTGCAGAGGTCTCATGGTCTTGCAGCTATCACTTCTCGTGAAAACAGTGTAGTGACCACTCGCTGCACCAGGACCATGATGCACGACAACCCCAGAAAGATCATAGAGAACTGGAGTAGATTTCCTCACATGAGCTTGCTGCCTTGAAACTGTGGCATCTGACCAGTGATTCGTCCTTCTATCTGCGCATGCACATGAAGCGGGAGCTGTTTTCAGGACTCCTTGCCAATCGGGCGATTTCGAACCTCTTTCTTGCCAATCAGGCGAGTCCGTCTTGCAAAGACACACAGTCCCATGTATTTCATCCTTCTCTCTTCTTAGTTTTGCTGTTGGGTGCATGCCTTTCTCGCTCTGATGGGTTCCTGCTGCGACGCCGATCGAAGGACTCTCGCCATCTTTGCCATTACAGTTCACTGACTCCATGTATGGCGCCAGGTCCAAGTTCTCAAGTGGAAAGTCTACGTGGGTGTTTAATTTCGACTTATTTTCTGAGCCCCGCCAGGTGAATCGTTTTATATGCAGGCATAGAACAGGCGGCAATGACTGAAGCTTGGTCTGTTTTGAGGTGCTAGCGAGGCTGCCACAATGATCACATGCATACATTGCTGATCCCGACAACTTCTCGTCTCGCGTGTACACCGCCAAACATTGCTGGAGAGTGGCACAACCATCAGGCCCCTCACCCATCTCTGCCACCTCGCAGGGTTTTTGAGAAGGACAGCTTGCTTTCTCAGAGCAGCAAATTTTGGTACCAGCCTCAATAACCGATGGTATTGTCAAAGAGATGTCAAGGAACGGCTCTTGACAACTGTTTGCGTGGCCACATCGAAAGCAGTGGATCTGATTTAGGGCCATTCCACCAAATAAGCGCCAAACTGGGTCCGAAGGCAATCCAAAGTCACAGTCAACATCAGATAAAAAGGCACCCGCGTTGGACTCGAATCCACCTTGATGCGCCTTGAATGTGCTCGGACCAACTCGTGTCTCGGTTCGAAGCCCAGATCTGCCCGAATTTGATTCGCGATGGGCAGCTACATCGTCGACGCTCTTTCTACTTTCTTCTTTGGCGAGAGACTCAGATGAATGCTTGAACGCTCCATACGAAGATGCCGGGTTTTCATTAATTCCCTCCTTTCTTCTTCTTGATTGGCACGGACGGCAAAGGCAGCCCCTCCTGTGGCGTACAGCACCCCAGCGCGAAATTATGACATGTCCATCATGTCGGCCATTCCCATCCACCATGATGTCTTTGTTTAATGGCGTACTCTTTTTTGGGTGTCCCAATCCCACAATAAGAGATTCTAAACTGGCAACTCCCACTGCGTTGCCGCCACAATGCTGCGAAGGTATGATAGAATGGTTGATATTACTACCAGTCCATGATTTCCCACACAGCTGCTGCCTGCACCTTGAGGTTCGCGTGCGTCTCATCGGGACAGGTATGCCGAGATCGCCCATCACATTCGCGCCTATACCATGTTCATTTCCACGAGGTAAGAGTTTCCCATTTTCTTTTGCAGCTTGCGTGGCGACCAGTTGAATGCCTCGTACAAACTCCAAGCGTAGGCGCTCTAGCAGGAATCTTGTCAGTTCGTGCGCATCTTGCTGCTGGTTGCCAGCAAATGAAGGCACTAACGCCCAAATTGCTCGCAGCAGCCGATACGGCGGGAAAGCCGCGTATTCACCTGGAAAACAAATTAGTTCAGGGTTTAAAGTACAAGCATCACATGTCGCATCGTTTTCAAGCAGTAAATGTTGACGTGACAGAGCTCAGAATTGTTCCGAGGGCCTCTCGAAAGATTCATGACCTAGCCGTGGATTGATTACTCACCGGACCAGAGGGTTCTCAGTACTGCTCGTAATTCCCCTGCGTGAAACAAGTGAAGCATGAGGAACAAAGAAATAAAGTCAACGAAAGTTTCGTGGCCTGTGTTCGGTCAAAAATTGCTATGCAGTATCACGCAGCAACGAGATATGTTGCCGGTAGAGTCGAAACGATAGACATACCTCCAAGGCAAGCATGATCCGCGGCAGCTATACTTGCCTTTCCAGTCCTAGTCATCGCTGGTGGACGAACTGGTGCAAATTGGTATTAGAAAAATGTCAAAAATAGAGTGGAAAAGAGTTGGCAACACTGTTTGTATAAAGGAGTCGAAAGCCGGGAGCGAACGTGTACACCCGCTTCGTGTCATCTGACAGGCGTGTCACGTAATGGGTTGGACATATGGGTTGGACATGAGAACGCTTGACCGGGTGCCACGCAACAAAAAAGGAAGCATTTGGAATTTGGGGTCCTGGGTTCGAAGCTTGGATCACTTACGGACGGGCACAATTGCCTCCTCAAAATAACTCGCTTCTCCGCGTTTTCGCTTCCGCCGCTTTTTGAATCCCGGAAACGAGAGGATCTCATCCGTTAGATTGGGACTCGCCGCCTCGAGTGACCCTCCTGTCCCGCTTGCTGCGTAAAGATATGTCCCTGCCTCGTCGCTGAGCATGCACTCCCGAAAACCTCTCACGTGACAAAGAGCTTGAAGAACGCTATTAAGATAACATGTGTTGCTGACGTTATAGAGTCCCGTGCATTGAACTGCAGTGCCGCCATCTGTCATGGTGCTTGTCCAAGGAATACGTGCAACGAGCTCAACACTTGTGGCCAAAACATGTAAGCTGGGAACGATTCTGGCTCAGCTCGCAGCTAACCATAAAATAAAGCTACAAGCTTATTATTAACTCATTCGGTAAAAATCTTCCTTCGTAATTTCGAAACTTCAGGGGCACTAAATATATTCAGTTTGCACGATGGGCCTATTTCCAGGTTACGTATGGGAACATAGTCAGAAATCGCATTTTGGACTCGCTTTCGCCGTGCGCGGAGGCTGCTGCCGAGTCAAAGCTCTTTCGTTTCGGCTATCTCCGATTGTGCCACCTATCTGACTGTTTGCCAGTGCCATACAAGCCTCAGGATCTCTTTGATTGCCCATAGGATCTCTTTGATCGCCCACAGGATCTCTTTGATCGCCCATAGGATCTCTTTGATCGCCCATAGGATCTCTTTACTTGAAACCGAGGCCATAGCGAGGCCAAGGTGAAAAACAGGCTGAAAGCGAGGCGAAAGCGAGTCCAGAATGCGATTTCTGACAATGTTCCCATACGTAGCCTGGAATATGGCCCATCGTGCGAACTCAATATTTAGTGCCCAGGGGTACAAGTTCACTTTAGATTATGGGCTTCACCTTCGCACCTTCGCACCTTCGTAATAAACACAGTGCGCTCGCCGTCCTGACTAGGCGCCATAGGGAAAAAAACACGCGCGACCCAAAATATTGGCGCGGAGCGTGTGTCGGCATTTGCAACCGGCCAGTGTTCGTATGGTCATCACACTGCCGACCGAAAGTCAATGATATAGGTGGAATGGTGTATTCGGGTTTGCAATATTGGTTATCGAGCCGTAATCATTTATATACATAAACGCCCACAGCCAAACACAACATTCGGCATATATCCGATCTATGGGTTCTTTATTTTTAATATATATTGTCGACATATAAATATCATTATTATTATCACGCACGGTCTTTTCATATATATTTATATATTGTCGAAACTATAAAATCTTGATTTAGCGCTTCATATATTATATATGTCAGCCGATAATAATAATATTAATAATATATTAATAATCAAATAAAGGACAAATAATTAATAAAGATAATAATAAGTGCTGCTAGCTAGGCTGGTGTCGAGATAGAATACCGTCATATCTCGTCATATTGGTGTCAAGCACCAATGGCTATATATAGGCTGCTAGGCTAGCTATCTAGCTATTTGTTTCTTAATACATTATTATTTATTGAAGACCACATATTTCTACTCATACATACGTGAGGGGATATGACTCGTTTATTTATTATGAGGAGGGAGGATAAATAATAAGGTTGATCGAGGGATATTTTACCGGTACGAACCTTATGTATAATATATTAATAATATGATATCATACCTTATCATTATTAATACTTGATTGATTATTGGTGTAATACCGAACGAATGTAAAAGGACGAAGGTACGAACGAAGGTACCTTATTACTTTCATATGTATATTATGTTATGATATTCGGCATAGCCGTTGATTACAGGACTCGATGTCATCAACATATGGAAAAATGTCACACTCACCTGGTATCGTTTATCAAACGTGACGGTCTATTCGTTCTATACATTGTCAACATTTTTACACCCAATCCAACGTTTTTTTTACTCGTTTAACTCGTAAATCTGGGTTTACCTCTTGACCCACGTCACTGAATCCAAGGGTATTAACACAAAACAGCCACGCTTTACCTACGAGTATTCAAGGTGTGTTTTAATTGTCTAATTCAGATGGAACCGATCAATTCCGTACGGTGCTTCTGCATACCTTCGTAATAAACACGGTTGTTAAGCGCTTCAACCACACTGACTACTCACGGTTTTCTTTTCGTATTAGCCGTTAATCGCATCGCCTGCGCCGGACGCGCCGCGGTCTCGTCCCGCGCGCCGCGCCGCGTGGCTATGCCGACCACCTGGGAACGGACGCACCACGCAAACCCCGACGCACGCCAACACCCACACCACACACCCACTCTCCGGTCTCTGGAGCCTTATTGTTATTATTCATATTAAAAAAAACATAACATACATGCACAGGATGTTTCAAAGCGAACTTCTCACCCAGGCGTGATTTTTTTGTACCTCCTATGGGTGGTCCATTAACTCATCGTAACACAGGTCGTTTTTACCTGTTTTTATCATCTCAACGTCCGGTAAGTAATACCGTGACGCATGAGTCTTACATTCAGGGCTACCGCACACCCCAGCAAGTTACCACCTATTTCCGAGTGCGCCGGCGCGGCTTCGTGAAGGACTAATGATACAGGTGTGAATATCGCTGTGTAGACGAGGCGACCTCTTTTATGGTCGTTCCTTCAACATTTTTATTCACGTTCCCCTCACCGCGGAAAAGTTTAACGTTGACCGCAACTGATATTTTGTCAGGTTCCCGACCATGGTCAAAAACATTCCACTGTATACCAACACAATGTATTTCCAAAATTCGATATCGACGTGGGCGGAGAACATCGGGTCATGGATGGCGAACTCCCTGACGCTTCCTTGGCGGCATCTCTCCGGCAAGACAAATACTTCCCTGGAGCTTCCAATTTTGACGTGGATGTGAGTCACGAGGCACCGTGGAGGGGTAAACATAAGCCTCCACAAAATTTTGGCCATCCGCGTGGCTTTTCTGAAGATCCAATCCGGGAAAACTGCCCGAGTAATTTTGGGAAGGGCGGTGTTCGTCACTATCGCCGGCGAATGGCAGGCCCAATTTCCACATCCCTGGAGACCAACCTATCTTATTCTGCTGGGGGTCTATGTCCAGGTAAGGGACCTATCTTCTATGGGCACCGAAACACTGCTGGAACGAAAAGTCCTGGAAAACCGAATCAACGGCGCATACCGAATCTGATTCAGCGCCAGAAGGACAATTTTGTCGGAATGTCTCTGCTACCGCCAGATCCTTTGCCAAAGCCACCACCCTGTGCTCCCCCTCCGTATGCACGTGATAGTGATAAGGAGCCGAACACGATGCAGAGGAGACTCAACCCCACGAATACGAGCCATCTCTTCCGAGACGAGACATCAGGTTCGGATGGTATCAGACATCAACCAACTCAGGGCCAGCGAGTTGGAAAGTTTTCACCAGCGCTTGAGCCCGGGAAGAAGGAGCTACCGAGCTGGGGCTGGAACCCCAAAAAGGGAAAAAGTGACACCTCTGTACCTGACGTTCTGGGCACACACGATTTCCACAATGCTGGTAAAGGTCGTAAGGCTCGGGTAAACAAAGATCTTCCCGAAGGTGAATATGCGGGAGCAAAGACAAAAACCATTGCCGGCAAAACTCCCTGTAGGAAGATGGTTAAGCCAGAGTGGGACCAAAGTCGTCATAACACCTTCGATACTGTTGGCGTCACCCCTCAACATCTTGGATCGATTGTCGAGTCCTCAAAGAAGCCTAGCTTTGAGCCACCAGCACATCCCGCAGGAGCTCTACATGACCCAAAGTTTCAGGTAAATAGGAAAAAGAATTGCATGCTGAGCACCCATAACACCTTCAACACAGTCGGCATAACCCCCCAGATGATGGGCGTCCCCGTCGATCTTCAAGCTGGTGGCCCTCAGCCGCCGAAGCCTTTAGTTTCAAATTCCGAATTTCTTGCGGGCGCACCCACCAGTTCTTTGAATTTACGACGTGTCGGTAAGAAGGAAGGGGAGTACAGTCAGCGAGCGCGACAATTGAATTCGTTCGACTCTGTTGGAGCAAGCATGGTACTGGTGGATGACAACGGTCGACCATTGGGCGAGCCAATCAGACGTAAAGAATCTCTCAGACCCTCGCTATACTGACACAGGGGCGAACAAAGCAACAAGAAAGTACCTTCGAAGGTATCCCATTTGGTTTGTTTATCACTTTCGTGATGTGACTGACATTTAACTCTTGAAGTTGGAAGTTATCTCATCTTTGGCGCTGCCTGCACAAATCACAGTAGATGGCACAAAAAGCAAAGCGCTTAAATATTTTTGGTAAAGTCAATGACCAATCTCGTCGACTGCTTTGCCGGAGCCTCGTACAAATCCCCTGCCGCTGCAACGCGCATCTCAACGCGCATCTCCGCGATAGAAGGCATTTCAGCGACGTGTTTATCTTCCACTTCTTCCCGTATGCTTTGCTTTCCGCACTCTCCCGCTCATCCCAAGAGAGCCTTAACGTCATGTTCACCCAGGCATTTCTAAACCCCCTCGCCGCGCTCGTCGACTGCTTTGCCGGAGCCTCGTACAAATCCTTCGCCTTCGCTAAGTTACCACTCATATCGCCAGGCAGCTTCCTTTTCCCTGATCCGATAATGTCGTTTCGGTGCAATCTTACGCGTGCTCCTTTGCATCTTCCGGTTTGAAGGCACCGTTGTCCGAGCTCAAGTAACTCTCTGTGATCGTCGCCCGTCGTCACTGCACTGGTGGTGGTGTTATTTGGGACGAGTCAGTTCACTGACGAAGTCACATTTAGTCCCACATTCCAACCCGGTTTGTTTCAATTGTGTCTCGTTTTATTCGTCTTCTGACTAAGATTAGTCGAGAGCTGATTTCTGACTAACAACAATGCACGACGCCTTTCCGTTCTTTGGACGACGGCTGTTCAGCGGGACGGCTTTGTCGTTGCGCTTGGCGTGCACGTAGTCGTCTTCCTCACACGCACGACACTTGTGAACGATGAAACGACGCCAAGGCGTCTTCTGAAGACGCGGTAGTGGACGTCGAAGTTGACCGATGTATCGATGAAGATTCGGCTTCAAACCTTAACTATAGCCCTTCTTTCACCGAAGCCCTATCGATCAAAACCGAAGCTCCATCGATAAAATACTCCGTCTTGAACCCGCAGCGGCCGAGCCCCGCGAGAACCGCGTCGAGAACTCGAAGCCGCGAGACGCCCGAACCGGGCGATACGGATGCTCTTCGCCGCGGGCCCACGATTCGCGACTTGAAATGTACACAGTGCTAGCGTGCCTATCTAAGACTCGTCCCAAACAAGCGGACCCCGATTTTATCATGGTACGTTCCTCCTGCACGAAGGAACGAAGTTATTAATTATTGCCCGAGTTATCATTTTTTTAATATGAAGTGATGAGCAGTAAACTTATTACTCGTACGAAAGTGGTATATCTAATCAGCTAATAAGAGTTATTATGAAACCTTGCTGATGATATGAAGGTATAAATAAACGTAAAAAAGGTATAAATAAATGTGTGAAGCACAGCACGAGTCCGTTGTACATGTACAGGCCAGGGTTGAATGGCATGCTACAGAATCATTCCGAAAGCTACGTGGTGCACGGCCACGGCGCCCACCGTCTTAAAGCCGCGGTCCTTTCATAGGAAAAAGTTGTTACTTTCGAAGGTACTTCAGAAGCCTCGACATGCCCAAACATCACAGCTGGCTGTGGCTAGTCATAGGCCTCCGTTGATTCAGAGGTCACTCACAAAACTAATGGATTTTCCCGCAATCCCAATCGGATCGTTTGTTTCGAAGCCTACATCTGTACTTCACCGTCTCGATCCTCGCGTGAAGCAGGCGTGGCTTGCTGCACTGTTATTGCTTTCGCCAAACGGAACCTGCGAAGAGAAAGTTCTCGTGTGTGGCTGCCTAACTTCAGTCACGGCAGTTACGCTTCCTTCGCGCGTGTGGCGTCCACAACTGAGTGCACTCTTGGGCATGGGTATTCTCTTATTTACTATTCTGCTGATAAGTGCCGATAGCATTATACCGCTGATGCAGTCCAGGGAACCCCACTGCTCTCTAGAAGGCCTAGAGTTGCTTCCTGAGTTGGAACAAAGTTTCGGTCATGTACTTTTAAGCCTCGGCCCCATCCAAATCACGAGGAGGGCTTTGAATCTTGCCGTGAGTTCGTCGTGCCTGACATTCACTGTTTTGCAGTCGGCCAGTTTAATCTTGTATACTACTACACCTGAAAACATGGCTTTAGGCTTGCGTTGGTATTTGCAGCCGTTGCTTTTGCTGAAGGCTCCTATAGATGAAATTACGTTTACACTTTTAGTGTCTTTACGCTTCACGACAATCGTTTTCGAAGAACTCCGGAACATCAGCGTTGGATTAGCAGCGCGTGGAATAGACTGGGAAGCCATGGGGTTCCGAGGGTCCCTCAGTATGTTTGGCTCACTTCTGTCCCGAGCACTCGATTCACTGCTTCATTCCTCTGAGTTGGTCAGTGATGCACTGCTATCAAGAGGCTACGCAAGAGCGTCTCAAGTAGACGTCCACGCGCCAAATGGAAATCTTAAACTTGACCAGCTGAGCAATCTGTGTGCGCTGGTTGCCCTTTGTATATTTATTATGGTTTTTGAATCAAACTAGCTAGTATACCACACCATGTCCAAGTTTTGAGACTTGGAGAACTCTTTTGCTGCTCCAATCTCGGAGCGAACAGGAGGTTGAGTGTGATGCGCGCGTTTTATCGAAGCCCACCAGTTGCCTTCGAATAATCCCTCAATACAATAAAGTCTGCAGTTTAATGCTCTCCAAAACATGGTTTAATTATGACACAAAGGAGCCCATGCGCAAGATGATTATTTTGATTTGTCTTGCAGCCCGTCATAAAACTAAAGTGACAAAATGCTTATGGTGATTGTGCACCAGCTTTGCAGAGTTTGTGGGTGATCTCAACAAGCGCATAGCCGCCGCGTTTGCTTTAGCTACCAATTCCACTGCAATCATGTCCTCAACTTGCTCTGTGGAAAGCACAGAGGGCTGCACGTTAAGAACGTCCCGCGCTTGGCGTTTTGCCTGAACAAAGCAACTTGCAGCTGCGGATAAAATATAGACGGTTGGCATGTTTGTGCAAACTGCCACGTGGTCATCATAATCTGACCATCTAAGCAGCATCATGTCTTGGTAGGACAAGGTGCTAAAACGCTGCCAGAAAGATTGTTCAGAGTCTGTGAATGTGCTCGGCACTGGCTTTCTCAGGTAGCCAATCTTTTCCAAAGCAACTAACATCAGGACCAACCCCTTGCAGATTTTTTTGTGAACTTCGCAGATGTAAAGTTCGACCATGTTGCGTCCGCATACGCCACTTTCGCCGACATAGTCAATATTTAAGACCGCCCCAGAAACCTCGACCAGATCGGTTAGTATATTCAACATTTTTCCGATACACCAGTACACCATGTGCAACTCGTGAGGCACGTATAAGTGCAGGTCAATCCCAAGAAGCACGTGAGAAATTTGCAGGCGTAATAACATAAACTTGGTCCACCAACAAAATGCGCGACCTTGTGATTTGGGAGAGAAAAGGTGGGCAGACATAGAAGAATCCCAACTATCGAGCCGCCTATGTGTATGATTCAAACATGTAGTCTCTCTGCAGAATGCCGCCCAGATACTGCTAAGTCGCCGAAGTTTCTGCCTCAAGCGGGATCGATTGAAGAGATAAGCACGTGCGAGAAGCTCTACTGAGCGATTGCTTGAGAAGCAATCTAGGTTGTGAAAACATCCTGCTATTTGTCCACGCTCAGGGACTTTAATTGCTTGTCCAGAGATCTTAATACCATTTGGAATGGAACCAGATCTCTGTTCTTCGTTTTCTCTCTCTGCGGCCGTGGTGTGTTTGTAGGATGCAACGTCGACCGTCTTCTGAACCGCATAGGTTGATGACAATGTAGACGGTAACAGGGAAGAAAACTCGTCCCTGAAAAGATGGCCTGGTGAGGAAACATCTCTACCCGTGAATAGGAAAAGCGCGACAACTGAGCGAGGAATGATACCAGGATCTGCGCTTTGCATAGACAACAATGAAAAAAAGAAATCGTGAGCCGCTCCTATGCGCAAATGTGAACCTAGAATGACACACACGCGCTTTAAGTCTGCGACAAGCTTGGAATAGTGATTGAATGCTGCCTTCCTAGACAACAGTTTCACTTCCGTAGGCGGGTGCGCCCCTAACTTCATCAAACTGGTCTGACCATTAAACCCAAGTCCGTTTGGGTCCCAATCGAGCTCACCGTCATCAGATCCGCAGTCTGCGTTTGTTTTGACGTGAACTGCGGGCGTCGTGTTCTGAATTATGGTCAGATTGGCCATGGCTACATCAAGATTTTGACGTGCAGCATGCAAGTCTTCGAAAGTGGCAGCTTTACAGAGCCGGTTCAATGCGATGTGGAGGTTAATCCTGAATCTGACTCTTGACAGTAAAATGGAAGTTCTGGGCAACTTTTTCATAACCAACATTTCAGCATCTTTCAGCCTCTCAGTAGTAACATCTTGCTGGCACTCCAAATCATATGCTGATATTCCAACATCGCGATCCACGGTAGGTAGAATTAACTCTTCGTCCCCATATACTCCAGCCGTTGAAACAATGTATCTAATAGTGTCCACGAAACAGTGCACGGCATCAAAGTAGGCAATCATTACTGGTGAGCAAGATTCTAACTTCTTGACAGTTTTCAAGTTCAAGTAGGTGCAAGTATACAATGTTTTCCAAAGAGGCCTGCCGTTGTGCCAGGTAGCCTCACATGCAAGAAGAGAATCAAAAACATATGCGATCTCGTCGTCAGTAAGATCCAGAGGTAAACGATCATCGGGCGCCCGAATGTCCAAGAAACTCACTCCAGCGTCTTGTTTGGAGTTCAAAATCACCAAAGCGCTCATCGCGCGAGAAAAATTGAAGGCGTGACAATGTACGAGCTTGCCACTAGATAGTTCGCTGGCTCCTGCCTCGAGCATGACCTGCAGGTTTACAAGTTTTACACCCTTCATTTTCACAAACTTCGCACGAAACGCTTGCAGAACATAACATCACTTTTCGCACGAAAAGCTACAAAAACATTTTAATATCTTCGAAACTTACTTCGCGAAGCTTAACGTTACGTAATATGAGCTTCATTCGAAACTAAATAATAATATCATATTGCTTGCTTGTATTATTATTTTATACGAAGATATTAAATAAAATATAGATAAGAATAAGTCTTAGGATTAGAATGGAATAGACCATCTGGCGATGGATATCGTTGATAACTGATGAGCTCGAATCGCAAGAGTAGTACCTTCGAAGGTAATAAAAATGTTCCAGGGGCGAAGGAGGGAGTGATTGAATGACTGATCTGTGGGTTCGCTCCACGTGAGGTGGGTCAGCATACGCACGTGCGTGGTTAATTATTTAATATTAGTTCATCACACGAATAACATCGAATAATAACCATCTTATTATTACGAAGGTATAGCTACGTACAATATATACAGCACGTAGCTGGTGAGTTATATGTTTATTTAGCAAGCAAGCACTTCCCCGATGTGTTGCATTTTTTTGGGCCCCGGGGGTAATAATAAATTGATTGCAATCTTAACAATAATGAACCAATTGAATTTAATATCATAATGAATTACATTGAATTACAGAGAACTGCGTATTTTGTTTGAATAACAATTGAACGCCAGAATAAAAATAAAAGTATCATGACGATTAGTCAATAATACGTCAATAATACAATGGAATTAAGATTGAAGTGAATTCTGGTAACGAAACATTATATGGGGGATTTAACTCAATGATTGACGGTTCATTCATTCAGGCCGATTTAGTGTGGCAGGGGTGACAGGGTTGACGACTGGGTTTGGTTTTGATAGGAACACTTTGAAAGCGGAAACTGTCGGTTTGATACGAGCGCTTTTTACACGAGCAAGATGCGCGCTCATGTAGCCGCTAACGCGCGAGTAACGAGCGGCGCGCTGTATCTTTAGGGTCCAAGCCGTGTCCTTAGGGGGTTGGGGTTGGGGTTTCAGGGTTTAGAGTTTAAACAGCCGCGAAGCGGCTCTTCGGCCACTCCCTTTGAGCCAGATCCCCTCCAATCATGAGATCTTCTTTCAAAATGCGCGATGCTTTCAACCATGAGGGGGCGAGGGCGCCTTCCTGCGGCGCAAAAACCCTATACGCTAACCCTTAAACCTCCCAACAGTGGTTTGCATGACCCAAAAGACCGAGCGCGCCGATCACACGTAGCGCGCGGGCACGCGCTCTTGCCGCGCGCTGACACATGCTGCGCGCTGACACATGCTGCGCGCTGGTCTTTCAAAACATAGACCGTCAAATCCCTAGTTAAATCCCCCGTATAATGTTTCGTTACCAGAATTCACTTCACATCTTAATTCCATTAATAAATAATACCGGGTAATATTAATACCTCGTAAAAGCAAGGAACACTCTGATCGGCTGGCATGTATATGTTTGGTTTTGGTTAACGATAGATATATACCAGGTGATGAGTGTGACATTTTTTACAGTCAAAAAATGTCGGAGTCGTGTTTTCGCACGAACACGGGTAGTCTTTACCACCATCCTCTTGAAAAACTTAGAATCGGCAATGCCGAATAATAATCTTAAGATCTTTTAATATCATATTTAATATTCGGCATAAGCCGTTCTTACACGACTCAATGTCAAAAAAAATGTGTTGAACATTTGTCCAGCATGTTTACTCATACGGACGGGCATTTATATGTAATATGACTCAATTAATTCACATTTGATGATTAGACATGACCATCAGACCAAGCAACCAATAAATAAACGTACGTATGTAGTCGTACTCTCAGTCTCATCACGTTTTAATTAATAATTCCGTGCATGCACGGCGGCTAGACCGATACACCTGGGAACGGACCCACGTAATCACGTTTAAAACTGTTTGCTCGGTCCCTGAAAGATTTTTATTATTACATTAATTTTATATTTTAATAAGTCGTACAGAGCACGCAGATTATTGTGCTCATCATATTTTTCATATTTTCAGCAGTTACCGCTCTAACGATTGTAACGACGTTGAAATATACAGGAAGACAAAATGCCACTAGACCTTTCCCTCATCATTCACGAGTACGTCAGGAAGATGTTGGATGACGCTTCCGTTGGTATGAAAGCATTTCTGCTCGACGAGTTCACGGTTAGTGGATGAAACGTTTAGGAAGAATGATGAACTATCATCTCTTTCCCGTAGATGAGTGTCGTTAGTGCTGCCTTCACACAAACGGAGTTGCTCCAAATGGAGGTACCTGGTTTAACATTGTCCGTATGAAACCGTATGAATGTGTTGACGCGTGGCTAATCACAGGTTTTTCTGGTGGAAAAGCTGCGTCCAAGCCAGGCTAAAAAGATGCAGCATCTAAAGGTGAGAAGCATCCCACATTTTCTCGTATCGTTCTCTTATTACACATCAATCCAGGCACTCTGTTTCGTGAGGCCAACCGAAGAAAACGTTACACTTGTAGTGGAATATATGAAACGGCAGACCTTTGGCGGATACTACATTTGTAAGTCAAGAAAATGACGCATATGTAATATCTCATCAACGCTCGGTTTTTATTTTCTGTCGGCCCCATGTGAAGTCTTTTCCCATATTGTCAAAGAACCCCTGCTTCAGCGGCTTGCTGAAGGAGATCAAAACGAGGCTGTCCTACTTGTTCAGGAGCGTAGAGCTTACTTGAAACATATTTTTTCCCTGTATCTTATTGCTCTCGCGATTCAGGAAGTGTTTGCGAGCTTTGTTGCCGTTGATTCATTCCTTTTCACATTTGATATTTCGAATCAAAGCAGCCGACTAGCGCTAAACGTGAAAGATATGGAGGTTAGCTCTTTCAAGTGGTGAACCATCCTTGAAATCAGTGCTAAAATATTTTAAACAGAGCCGCAACGAGAGCACAGATAAAGTAGTTGAAGATCTTGCTTCTTTTTTTCTAAGTATAAAGCGACGACCATCTATCCGTTATCAGGGAAGGTAAAGCATCGCCTGTCCATCACTCCTTGAACTCAACATGACAACATTTTGCATTGGACTGTTCACACATTTCTCACACTTGCATTTTCCCATGACTTTTCCTTCGGCTCGCAACGTTGTCGTGAAGTGGCAGAAGGCTTCTGGCATATTGCGTATGAACAGGTTGTCTTGCACGATTGTTAAATGCCCTCGGAACCCTGAATCATTTCCACTACTGTTCATCAGGAGCCTGAATTGTTTGATTTCCGACACAACAGCAATGCAATTCAATTATTGGTGCTGGATAGAATGGATGACCCAGTAACTCCACTCCTGTCTCAATGGACCTACCAGGTTAATGCCTTGCTGCTTCTTTTGCTCCACGGTGCATAATATTTTCTCCCGTGTGTATTAAGGCAATGTTGCACGAGCTGTTTGGGATAAGTGGTAATAGAGTTCGATTGAATGTGTCTAGATATGAAACGCAGGTAAATGATCGAGACTACATAATCGTGCTTTTGAAATGCACCTTTATGACCCACCTCATTCACTGACACAGGATGTTGTGATTTCGTCCACCTCAGATGAATTTTATGCCAAAAATATGTATTCTAATTATGGTGAAGAGTTACATCTATGGAAACGTGTTTTTTCTCAATATCCTCCATGTCTCTGCAGGGGACCTAGGTCTAGCTATGAATAAGCTTGTGGATGACTTCCAGGTTCGATACACTAATTTCATTGAGCTGGAATTTGAAAGATACATTTACTCAACGCCTTCCCTTGATGTCAGGCCATCTCAAAATTTAACAAGCAGTTAGACTCCATTGAAGACATGCAGCGGTTTGTTGAAAATTTCCCGGAGTTCCGTCAACAGTCAGGAAACGTTTCGAAGCATATTTCTCTGATGAGCGAGGCAAGTGCAGCTCGCCAATACATTTCGCTTCGAAACCGGCCCAATTTTTTTTCATGTTGATCCAGATGAGTAAGTTTATCGGTGAGAACTCCTTAATGGCAGTATCTCAAGTAGAGCAAGAAATTGTGTGCGGGTAAATCAACTGGGCCTGTGTTATTTTGTTATGGATGACATTCATGACCACTACACGCCAGGTCGGATCGTTCATATGCGTTCAAAGGCGTTATGGGGCATCTCAATGATGATAAGGTGATATAAGGCCGTGTGAACAGTGTGGGATGGTCGCAAATTTTATTTGATGCACAACATCTGTTCAGGTGAAACCTTTTGAGTGTCTGAAACTTGTCCTGCTGTTCGCGCTTCGCTATGGGAATGAGGGAAGGCACCAGGTATGTAAGATCGAACAACGTTGTCCACAGCTGCTTTTAAATCCATAAACTGTAAAGGTTGATGAAATGATTGCGACTCTTTCGCAGCAAGACATCGAATATACAGATGCAAAATCATTGAAAAACACTATCAAGGTGAGTGGCAATGCATTTTCAAAAATCTCCATGGAATGTTGTGCCGTGGCTCACATCGCAGTTCGTGCAGCTGATGGGACAGAACAACAGATTGTCGTGAGCTTCGGAATATATTTGTATAAAATCGCTTCGCCACTGAAGTGCCTTTTTCTCAGCGACCTCTTCGCCGATCAAAACTTTTTAGCGCGAGCCTCCAAATTCGTCGGAGGGCTCAAGGGTGACGATAACGGTGAGGTTTGCCTGTACTAAGCAATATATTTCTAGGCCACTTGCTTTGTCGCCTGAGCTGACCACTGTTATTAATGCAGTTTACACACAGCATCAACCTATTTTAATTCAGGTATTTTCCTTTATTTGCCGGAAAACATATGTCGAGTTCACATATTATAACTGCATTGTGATGTCTTGTTGTCCCTGTATTACTGACGTTGGAAAGTCTGGCAAAGGGAAAGATGAAGGACGTCGACTTCCCGCTTCTGAGCGACTCCCATGGATCAAAAGAGGGCAAACCACAACAAATAGTGGTTTTCATAAATGGCGGTGTCACGTATGAAGAAGCAAGGTTTGTGGCCCAGATCAATAGTTCTGGGAATGGCCTCGCGATCACCCTCGGTGGGACCTCTATGGTAAATTCTGCGATTTTCGTTCAAGAATTACTTGGAAAATGATATACTTGGAAAATGATGAAATAATGATATGTGTCATTCTATAAGAACCTGTCAGTGCTTACTGTATGTTGTTAAGGCTTGTGAACCACTTGTGAACCAGCTTTCGTAATATTTCAAACTGGAAGAGATTTGCGTGCTCCACCGAACATCGTGAGGAAGTCCTTTACCATAGGAACAGTGAAAACTGACCGGAAAAATGGCAGCTGCTTCAGAAAAGTGACGACAGTCGGGAAGAAAGATCTAAACAGTACAAGAAAACCGTAACACTCCGCGAATATTCCGACAACCGGCCAGCCGATCAGGACCAAAGTCAGTCCTCCGAGAAAGCAACTGGAGCCAACATGATTTTGAGGTTTGATGAAGAACTTGACAGTTCGCCTCGGCCCGATCGTCAAGGTGAGACCACTCAAGAAAAGAATCTGCATCAAAACATTTAATTAGTAGAAATCCATATCAGTCCAAGCAGAAAGAATTGTGCACGAGAGCCGAATTTCACTAGCCAGTAGGTGGGTTTTGGCAACCAACTAGTATAACTCACGTTACCCATTATAAGGAAGCCACTGTCAAAAAAAGTAATGATGCCAAGTGATGTAAACAGTAGTCCAAAGCTAGTGAGGCCGATGCCAATTTCTGCAACACGGGGTGGCAAAATTGAGCAACTCAACATCGTGCGGTGGGAACACGGCAGAGTGGCGAGAGTAGCCACAAACAGAGCGATGGTAAGGTAGCCCCACGGAGAGACGTGCGTCTCAAGCCAAAATGCTACCCGCCCAAAACCATGTTTCGTTGCAAAGAACAGACCGAGAAGGGTTCCTACTCTGCAAGTCGTCCATCTTAGCAAACCGGGAGATTTAGTGTGACGACGTGGGTGCTGGCAAACGGGGTGGGTTGTCTCCCTGACAAACAGGGAGAGAACGTGCAGGCAGCGCAGTTCGCACGAACGCTATACGTTTCGCCTCAAAAGGGAAGAGGACAAAGACAGCAGTAACCTCCAGGAAGTTCGTATTGTCCGAGGTCTGGGAAACCATTTTCAATTTCATCCATGTCATCCATTCACGTTTCCCAGATATGATAATAATACGACATATATATGTGATGGATAATATATATAAATAATATCGAAACGGGAAAAAAAAAGTATAATAATAATAATGCGTGCCGTCCACGTTGGGCTATTTCAGGATTTTTTAAATGATGTCATGCATTGCAAGATCGAAGATGATCTATCATTTCGGGATGTCATTTGTTTTGAAGTTTAGCGCGTAGCGCATGTTAGTATTTGCAACCGACCGGCGTTCATGGTAAAGAACATACAGAAGATCTACCGGCAGTAGTGGCAGTTTCTGAAAATATACAATTTAGTGCACGTGTCTCGAAGACTCTCACGTGGTAAATAAAGTAAAACCTTGCTAGTAAGATGATCGTTACTGATAATAACCATGCATATATTTATACATACATATATATATAAACGCGTGAAGAGTTAAATACTAAATAGTCTATGTGATGGTAACATTCTCCGTGATGGGTAACATTATTTAATAATATATAGCGGTGATGGTATTAGTTTCGTCATCGCTTGTGGTCATACTAGTGAAGCCATTGCATCAGCAAAGTGACCACTAGTATTATTAACGTACGAAAGCTTTATTACGTACGTACCTTTGAAGGTATCTTATTATTATGATAGGTTATTATTAATAATATATCAGAATCATTATTAATAATATATATATATATATATATCATAATAATATAATAATATAATAATATATAATAATCTGATTTTGTATTATTTATTATTTATTTAAATACATAGAATAGTGATGATTTATGCAATATATTAAATACGTTTATTTTCTCATGCATATTTATTAAATATTTGGTCATACATATTTCAAACGCAAGTGATACAGATCGATTGAGGCGGGCAATAGTTGGCATTATTACAACGCAACCCTTTAATATATAGTTTTTATATATTTGATAAGTATCACATAATAATAAGGCTCCAGAGTCCGATCAGTGGAGTGGGTGTGTGGTGTTGGCGTGCGGCAGGGTTTGAGCGGTGCGTCCGTTCCAAGGTCGCGGCACGCGGGACGAGACCGGGCCGGACGCACGCGCGTCATATTAAAAAATATTGAAAATATTAAAAGTATGAGCTTACTGGAGATACGTTGAGTCGTGTAAGAACGGCTATGCCGAATAATGATAATAAGCAAGCAAGCAAGATCATGCTCGCTCCCTCATTCTGATACTTTTATTTGCTGCGGCGGCCGCGAATGAATAATATATAAGTCGACTAATAAAATGGCCATTTCACTCGTAGTCGAGTAGCCAACCTTATGCGCGCACAAGCAGACAACTTTTTCGAGTAATTAATCTGCATTTGCCTCCACGAGCGTCGTAATCGCTCCACGGCGAGAAGGAGTGGATATGGCGCCCCTTCCGCACGCCTCACGAGGTATTTTTCGCGTCGTCTGCTTTGCTGGTTCGAAGCGGGTGTTCGGCAAGGGACCCGCACAAGATAGGGTCGGCAAAGCTGAGCCGAACCAGGATGCAAATAACAGATCATCAAAGATTTCTTCTACACGAATAAAACCCTCACCGTCCGATACTTCAGGGGGAATTAAGACTAGCCCGTCTTCTTCGGTGGCAGGATGCCACGCTCCGAGAGGCCTCTCAAGGAAACGCGTGGTTCGGCGCCTGAAAAAGAATGAGACGCTAACCGCGACGAGTGCGGAACACGATACGCGGACTCGGGACGTGCTAGTGACCCGCGATGACAGTTTTCATGCCCAAGGTCGCATGGAAAAAGAAAGGGAGGCAATAGAGAAGTTCAAGAAACTTACCGCGAGCCAAGAACATTCTGAGTTGCCTGATGATATGCAGTTAGCCCAGGTTGCACACGACGCCAACCCTCAGCACTGTCGCGATGACGTCTCTCTCGACCAATCACAGACAATGCTTGATGACTCATGCGATATAACCGCACCTAGCGATATTTTACGAAGTAGTTCAATGAGGAAAGGGCAGGAAAGAGCGGTAGACAGCAGAACTACTACTTCGGTAACCCAGGTGGAGACTCCTGCGCAGCGAATCAAGCGACTATTCCGGGAAAAACGACGACGCGGATTAGCGAGGGTACGAAATCGATTTGCTAATGACAATACGCTGATTGAATCAGCTGTCTATAACCCTGACGATCAAAAACATGTGCATAATTCAACGAATGCCAACGATTACGGTTCAAAGTCACGGGACAAATTTCATGCAACGAATAGCATTGATCCTTTCAAGCTCATCCCGGGCGAGCTCGTAATTCATCGAAAGTTTGGGATAGGGCGTTTTCTTGGTGTCCGAAGCATTGCTGTGGACGACTGCTCAGTCGAGGATAATACTTCTACCAGTTCTAGCACTCGTGTGGGATATCTTTTCATTGAATATGCAGATGCCACGGCAAAAATAAGGCCAGAGAAAGCTCGATTCCAGCTTTACAGATTTACTTCTCCTGGAGCACTTAAATCCGGGGTTAAAAGTCCAAAACTATCACGGATAAAGGATCGAAAAGGCTGGGAGCAGCGGGAAAACATTGCGCGCAAACACATTCGCTATTTGGTGATGGGTCAGATGTCTGTCTACCTCCGGCGCCTACAAAGTGTAAGAGAGCCTTATCGGGCACCCTCTCAAGTTACATGCCGGCGCTTTAATGACTTGTTCGCTTATGAGCTAACGCCGGACCAGGCACTTGCTGTTCAAGACTGTTATGAAGATTTGACGATGCGGGATACTCCGATGGATCGAATTGTGGTGGGTGATGTTGGTTTTGGTAAAACTGAAGTTGCCATGCGTGCTGTATTCCGTGTTTTCTCTGGCGGTGGTCAAATATTCGTGCTTGCCCCAACCACAGTGCTAGCGAAGCAACATGCAGCAACGATGACGGCCCGACTTCGCCCTTTCGGCGCATCCGTTGATCTTATGACTCGAAACATTAAAGAGGCTGATAGAAAAGCAATCATGGAGCGATGGCTAGCCGGGCACACACATGTGTTAGTCGGTACCCACAGTTTATTGAACTTGCCATCCATGATGTATGGTCCACTAGGTTTGCTCGTGATAGATGAAGAGCAGCGGTTTGGCGTTAAGCATAAAGACAAAATTTCCACACTAAAGTCCTCTGTGGATGTCTTGACCCTGTCAGCGACTCCAATTCCTCGAACTTTGCATATGGCAATGGCTGGATTTCGTGACGCATCACTAGTCACTACTCCGCCTCCTGAGCGACGGCCGATCATCACAACTCTTCAGGTTTACGAGCAGAGTATCGTACACCAGGCAATACAGTTTGAGCTTGGTCGCGGTGGACAAATATTTTATGTTGTTCCAAGGATACAGATGATGAACGCTGCAAAGAAACGCCTTCAGGACATGTTTCCGGATATCAACATTTTAGAGGTGCATGGACAAATGAAAGGAGAGTATCTTGACAATGCCATGGATGAGTTTGCTTCAGGAAAAGCTGATATTTTACTCTGCACCACAATCGTAGAGTCTGGATTGGACATTCCAAATGTGAACACAATAATCGTCGAAGAGGTACAACAATTTGGCCTCGCAAGTCTTTACCAGCTGCGTGGTCGTGTAGGTCGTGCAGGACGGCAGGCATACGCATATATGTTCCATGCAGAACGCGGTGATATGCGCAATGATGCTCGAGAACGTTTGCTGGCGCTCGAAGAATGTTGTGGACTCGGAGAAGGATTCAGACTTGCGGAGCGCGACATGGCTATTCGTGGTGTTGGTACTCTTTTCGGTGAAAAGCAAAGTGGTGAAGTGGACAGCATTGGTGCTGATTTGTACCTTGAATTCCTTTATGAACAATTGGAGAAGATAGAGAAACTCAACCTTAACCCAATACCTCCTTGGAAAGTCAAAGTCCCAGCATTTCCAACGATTCCAAAGCTCAGCCAGGAATACGTGGCAAGCGACAAAGCCCAGGCGATTATAAATAAATCGATTTCGAATGCGCGGACTGCCGACGAGCTCGATAAAGTAGTCTTCCACATTCATGAATGTTTTGGTCCAGCAGATGCAAAAAGTGTCAATGCAATGAACTTTTATCGAATGCGAACACTGGCAGGGGAGATTGGGGTCACTCAAATAGATTTCAACGAGGACTCAGGTTTCATCGATTTCACGCTGAACGCCGACCTTGAGGTCAGAGAGATGCTGCTGGATAACTTGGAAAGTATTTACAAGAAAGACTTAAAAGTTACGAGCTCGGGGATCAGGGTGATGGCTCTTGCAAAGGCACGTACAGAAGTCGCATTAGCCCAGGCTGTGAATGCGCTCAAGAGAATGAACGAGGCTTTGCCGCCTTTTATTAAATTCTTGTGATCTCACAATACTGCTAGCAGGAACAAACTCGCGCCTGTTTTCGCTGCCCTTGAATAAACGGGGTCGATCCTCAAATCGACGCACAGACCCGGGCTTTCAACGGCCAGAAAGTGTCTGTATTTCCATCTCCTTCAGTCAACTTCAGTCAAAGGTCAACGCAGTGTATGCAATTAGCTGCGATGAGATTTGCAGGCAACAATTTACATATATGAAATATGACCCATTATTATTGCCATGCATGCATATACATATAATCATACTAGATAGCTAGTCACTTTGCTGATGGCTTCACGTGTAAGACCGCAAGCGATGACGAAACTAATATACCATTATCGCTATAACGCCTGTCGGTTGCACATACTTACATGCGCCACGCGCCAAACTTCAAAACAAATCACATCCCGAAATGATAGATCATCATCTTCGATCTTGCAATAACTTCGAGATTTACGTATATATATCTTTAACAGGCAAATGGTTAGGCGACGCTTCGGCTTCCATGTATGAGAGCGGGATGATGTAATAAACCCTCGTTTTCTACGGGGGATTTAACTCAAACTTTTGGCGGTCTAATTATAATGGGGCACTGAGCAAACAGTCAGAGTCTTTACATTATACACTTGATACATATATTCTGTGAAATATGTTTCGAATATGTATATCGTCAAGGTGAGCAGAGGCGGCGGTTGGTGGGTCTTTCCGGGCCCGGAGTCCATCAAGCAGCAGTTGTCTGCTTCTAGCTTACCCCGAATTCCCTAAGATACGCACGTGTTGTCACATACATTTTTATTCCAATCAAGGTGTAGCGACTTCTGATATCTGAGCTTGCCCGCCACGATTCTCGTACAAAATGCCCAACGAACTTGACGAGCTTCTTGACTTTCTTGGGGATAAGCGCTCGGACGTGCGTGCAAAGGCTGCCGAAGTGATCCAGGGTCTGACAGGTTCTGAAGATGATATCCCTGATCTCGTCGAGCGAAGGGACAGGGTTATTCCAGCTCTTCTCCGCCTACTCGGGGGAGGTGAGAATGAGGCAACTCCAGCGGCAACTGCACTGGTCAACTTGACGTGCTCTTCAGAGGTCGCTACCCTGGCAGTACACAACGGAGTTGTCGAGCGTGCGATGGATTCCTTGAGAGGGGGTTGTAAAATCGAGTTATACCTCATGCTACTCGTAAACATTACCAACACTGAAGGAGGTCTCAGTATCTTCTGCCAAGAAGGAAAGCAACTGGAGGGTTTCTACGTCACAAGTATTACACAAATGCTACTCAAAGAGATTTCATCGCGGAATGCTGATCACTGTGCGAGCATCCTTACCAACGTTACCCGCCACCCCATCGGTAGGCGTGTGTTTTTGGAACATTCTCAAAGACTTTTGCAAGCAGTACTTCCAACTATTTCGAGTTCATCTTCAGAAAGGCGCGTAGCCTTCTTTTCAGCGCTGCGCAATTGTTGTGTTGATGAGGCTTCTTGTCTTGCACTCCTCACGAATCCGAATCCCGTTGGAATGTCTACTTTCGCGTTTACGATGGAGGGTTCCTCACGTCCAACACTTCAACGCGATGGGGTAAACATCAGCAGTGCGGCCCAGGACATAGTGCGCGCACTGCTTCGGCCTATCAGTGGAGCAAAGCACATCGAGCGCTGCGATGCGGTCAGACAAGCGTGTGCTGAGGCGGTTGCGAACCTTGCGAGGAGTGAAGCTGGCCGCGCAGCTTTAGTTGCTTCTGAAGCACCAAAGTTAATTAATCAGGGATATGATGTCGAAGAGCATCGAGAGACACAAGAAGCATTGGAGGTTGCTGCAGCACAGTTTTTGACTCATGGAGTGGTCCCCTCATCACTGCAACCTTCAGATGGGGTATATCGGGCAGAAATCCTTTCATAGAACACGACTGTAGAAATAAAATGGGTGCCCACTTGAAAATGCCAAGCACGCACACAAAGCTCGATGTTTTTAAGCTTTGAACTGTCTGTATCATAAAATTATATAAAATCAAAGAATGGGATCAGCAAAAGGCTTCTTCCTCAATGGGCATCCACTTGTGGAGCCGCGTGCACGCAATCAGGAGTGTTCGGCACCTTCGCTCAGTCAGAAAAATATTTGCGTCCTCCTTTGCCACCTCATTGGTCAAAAGGACATGTTTTCATTTGCTCGAAAGGCTTATCCAAGCCGGTTCTCTCCCCATCAGCATTCGGCAACACGTGTAGGTTTTTCGTGCTAGAAAAAGCATGGGGAGTTTGTGTCGAACAGCAAGGTGTTCAGGGTCAAGTACATATGAATCAAGTATGAGCTAATTTTTGGAAATTATGTGCTGCGATCCTCCCATTCAAAATCAGACCCGCTTTCGTCCTCTCTTGGCTCTACTTTGAAAGTTGATGATGCCCGTTTTAGCTTCTTCGCATTTCGTTTGGAAGCCCGTGCGATGCCTGGGTTGAATTGTCCATCCGCGCTGTATAGGTTTGATAACCGGTCAGATGGTGTCTGTTTCAGGGAGATCGGTGCACTTGATTTTGCACTCCAGTGCTGGTATGCCGTTTGATCCAAGTTGGCTGCAGCGCCGCAACCATTGAGTGCAGGTCTACGACCAACATCAGTGAGGAAGTCGTTGCTAGCCCGTGTCCAAGCGCCTTGTTGGGCGTCATCTACATCTACCATGTTATCAACGACTGCAGTGCCAGCTGACAAGGAAGGAAGAAAGTTCAACTCGTTGCCATTAGAAATCGAACTCAGACCAGCTATCAAGGTGCTGTCTTCTTTTTCGAGATCGAGCTCATCATCCCATTTGGAAACAACTCTTGAGTTCACGTGCTCTTTGTCTGCCTGCATACCACGTATAGGTGGATTGGTGTAATAAGGGATCCTGCCACTGTTCCAATCAGCCACGACAGCTCGAGCCGCTGCCATCGGATCTGGCACACCTCCTTTCTTGAGCAAACCCTTTAGACGTCCTAGTTGCCGAAGAAAGTCATCGACGTGTTCAAAGTGGCCAATCTTGTAGATCAGCATAAGCTGTTCATTTGGGCAGCGCCGGAGAATTTCACAGACAGGTGCAATTGGGTCTACAAGTTGCTCGACTCTTATGCAGTTTATCAAAGTCGCAGCCCCAGCATTGTCCCCCAGGCATGACGCAAATATAACACCGGGAGAGTCGATTAGCTTTATCTGCTTGTCCAGAACTATTTCTTTTGAAACTTTTGTGAGTCCAGGAATATTACCTGTTGCAGCTGCGTTTCGGCTGCGTTTTAAAGCGTTAATCAGTGACGATTTTCCGACATTAGGAAAACCTACTACTCCCACGGTAATAGCTGTCTTTATTTTTCGGTTACGGGCATAATTTTTCAACAGCTGAAGTAACGTATCCGCCCCTAGAGAAGTGTTTCCAACATATCCACTATCTGAGTGCAGGTCGCCTGAGCCTAGCTTGCTACCGTTGCTCTTCTTGCTGGTGGCACACTTGAATGCGACGCATGGAATTTCCTCACGAAAATATTTCAACCACTTCTTCAAGTTTTCTTTAGGCACTAAATCAATCTTGTTGAGCAAAAGCACCACACGTTTATCCGGGTTAACACGGCGTACAAACTGCTCAACTTCAGGTGAGCGACAAGCCAAAGGGTCCCGAGCATCAAGAACCTGAATGATAACATCAGAGGCGTCAACCACCTTGACGAATTCTTTGAAGAACGCCCGTCGGCCGTTGTCTGTGGCCTGAGCAGCAGCGCTGTTCAAATTCACATTTGCTGTTCTCTTTAACCGAAACTTTTCTGCTGCGACGTTTGCTTTCCGATGAAGATCTTCAAAATTGGATAGTTGCATATCTTCTTGGATATCCTCACGCACGCGCTTACAGTTATCCGAGCGCCGGGCGAGGCGTGCTTGGGTTTTGGCCTCCTTGAGCGCTTTCGATTTGATCACTTCGAAATCTATCTCCTTCATAAGTTCTTCCTTGTACGGCCATTCCGCTGGAAGTCCAGGATCTTTTGGGGACCTCGATTTGATGCCGAGTCGTTTATTTCGAGCATCCTCTCTGCGCCTTTTCTTGTGATGTTCTTTGACTTTTTTAATCAGCTTGTATTTTTGCTTTAAGGTTGTGCGCTTGGACTTGGACTTCGTGGACTTCTTCGGCATCTTCCCGAAAACCGTTGGTGGCGGCGGCGGTCAGCGAGGTGAGTAAGATAGAGACCTCAACAGGACAGTGGGTTGCCCGCGAGATATTCGGGTAGGGGAAAGCCTGGCGAATGTTCAATGGTGTAGACAGGTATGTCTACGGCAACAATATCGAGAAGAGGATGCCTTTTTGTATTCCAGTTTTGTTGAAGTAAACTTCAGCCTCGGGTTGACGCTTCTTCAGCTGGGGCCATGTGATTCCAAAAAATATTTCGGCGGCGGCACGAGTTTACACAATCGATCTCAATCAGATTATTACGAGTACTGCATCATAAATACGTACGTATATTTGATTAACATATATAAACGATGTAACCATACGATAATTAAATCAATCGTACCGAGTCGATGAAGAAAATTCCTACGGCAGTACTTTTCTTCATCGACTCGCGGAATTGGTCAGGTAACGTTTATTTTATTACATTATTACATTAATCTTCGTTCGTTCGTTCGTTCGCAAATCTTTATTTTATTGACAATCATGATTCATTGTGTGTCTGCCGGGCTTTGATTTTGTGGTGTCCGACCGGCGCGTTTCCTTGGGTCCTTAACTCTAGGAACTGTGCGTGACCGCGCGCGACGTGTCCATGCCAGTTGCCCCACATACCGCATACTGCTGGACTCCCTACGATGAGTACGCTCCCCCCCATCAAGTTTCGTGCGCTTTGACTCAGCGTGTCGTGCGCTGCGACGCCTAAGACGCCTGAATGCTCCCACAGGGGAAAAGCTTCGGGATCGTTGCACGAACAAAGTAGTATAATAAGCAGCAGACCGTAAACACGCAGCGAGCAGATTCGCGCGCATACTTTTGGGATGGTAAAGCGGGTTAACGCTTCATCATCCAGCGAATGCAGAGACGGTACAGATCACGTCGTTTATACCTTGGAAGAGTCACGATATTTTTGGCGAAGAAGGAAAACGTCCAAGCAGAAGTCGGTCGTCGCAAGCCTACATCATGATGGTGGGCAACCTGCCGCTCCAACGTTTACCAGTTCAGCATTACTCACGGTGTCTTCTTATACCGGCGCCTTTACAACATATCAGTTGCCATCACACGTTTACTCTCCACGAGTTCGTTCCTCTGCCACGAGGGAAGGCTCAACTGGATATGCAGCGTCAGGCGTGTTAGCCTGTGTGTCGAAATCCCGCGCTCGGACCATTTTAAGACTCTGCAAACGTGTGAGCATCACATGCACAGATAGGCAACTCTGTCCAGAACCCCTCAAAGAAGTTAATATTACCAATGACAGTTGCGGTGTTGCATACTTGCGCGTTCCAAGCATAACTGCCAGTAAAGAGGAAGCCGAGAAGATCCCTTCATGCGTTTATTCTATTCCAGCTGTCGCAAGGACGGTTGCCTCACGCGAATCCCTCACACGGAGTGCATTTCTCACAGTCGCGTCGACTGCTGTTGACTACGAAGACCCTGTTGTAGATTTCCAAACTAGTCTCAAAAACGTCCACGCCGGCACTGAAGTAGCTCAAGCAGTAAAGACGAAACATCGCGGGCTCAGAGGTTCGCTTTATGATGCGCACAAGATTAGCTTTGACATTCCTGCGTGGGGGGCGTTCTGTGCTGAGCTTAGCTCACTGCGGGACGCAATCCTCCGCGACTTTGCAAGTAGAACTTCTGAAACCTGTGGATATTTTCGACTTCAGGCAAATCCTGGACTACGTGTCTCCAGTGGGAATGAAAATTTGAATGACGTACCGACAACACAAAAACGTGTGTTTGCAACGAACTGCATTGGCATGATTTCACGAGGTCAAACGTGGGCTGCTGGGCATTGTGCGGAGAACCACATCAGTATATTTTCAAAGCGAGGATTTCGAGGTGCAGAACTGGGGAAATTTAATCTTGAACCCAGCCTGACTCAAGAAGGCATCGATAAAATTTGTAGCTGCTCACATTTTTTCCCTTTTGAGAAAGTCATTAGGGATATTATGTCAGCTAACATCTCGTCACCTGAGCTGCACAACTGCACAAATACTTACAAGGCTAACCAATTGCCAAAACAAAGGGGCGCTATGGATACTATGGCGACGTATGCTGCACCATTGTGCTTCGTTTATTCAAAGTCCCGGAACACAACCAGCATATTGCGCATGCTCTACGAGCAATGTTTTAGGAGTTTACGCACATTGACGGAGGCAAGAGATCCATTTTTTGCTGTTGGTCCAAAATGGAGTCAATATTTCGAGGACATGATTCTTGCCTCTGAACCAGAAATCTGTTTCCACCTGCTTGCACATGAGATACATGCACTTCATTGTGTGGATCCTTGGATAACATCCGCGTTTACAACCTATCTGAGCGTGGATCAGCTGTTGTTGCTTTGGGATTGGATGGTTGGGGATGATTTGATGCTGCTATTTGGCGTCGCTGCAGCTGCAATTCTTTCTTTTCGGCGTCTTCCACTATTGCACATCACATCACAGCAGGATATCATGCAAGCACTTCAAGACCTTTCCCAGCTGGAGATTATGCCGATTTTATATGCATTTTTCGTTCGACCGCAAACCCACGGATCCGCCAAAGCACATAATCTGTCCAGCCAGAATATTGTATATTAGCCTCACGACAAATCTTAAGCTACAGACCCGAGATCACCGCGTTCGGCTTATTTTCCTGTCCGGCTCGCGATATGGGTTTCAAAAGCACGAAATTCATTCAGCGCGTGCTCAACATACACACACGATGCTTTGATTGATCGCAGCTAGGAATGCTCGCCATTAATTCTGTGTCACATATGTACAGCGTATAACTCATATCAGAAATGCCAGAACAATAGGTATAAATACACTATGTGATGATGCTGAATCAATAATCATTTGTACTATTTCGCGCCTGCTCTGTGTCGAGGTAACAATTTCCCTCGCCGCGAGGCATGCCTAACTGTGTGCCCCCTCCGCGCAGCAAACTTGAGGATCTCGTCCACTGGAATAACAGGAAATGAAAACCACATGACGGCATACCACTCGCGGGATGAAAGGGGTGCCACACTGAATATCGTGGCGAGCCAGGGGACGTACAAGATGACCAGGTGAAACAATAAGCTGATTGCAATGGCTCCAATTAGCCAAGGGTTTGATGAAGGTGCGTGAGATAACAGTGACTCATTTTCTGATAAGGCATTCAGAGCGTTGAACATTTCTACGACAACCAAAATTGTCATGCTCATGGTGCTTGGACTTCGGTTTTTCCAGAAAATATCGCAGCTATACTTTTCACTGCCTTCTACGCACGCCGTAAAGTTCGTGAGTTGATGCCATGTCATGAGCGGACCACCCAAGTGAAATACATACCACCACACAAACCCTCCAACTGTGACCACGCCCAGATGTAAGGTCAGAGAACCAAAAGAATAACAATAAGAATTGATTCTAAAAAGTTGATTCTGTCCATATTTGGTGCCATGAAACGGTAGTTGAGTTAGGAAAATATCTCTGGCAAATCCAAACCAACATATATGCCGATGATGATGTACCTAATGAAAAGCCACTTATCGACAATTGGCTCATCTGGTCGACGCGGTCGTTGTTGCATGATGTCCTGGTCAGGCTTGTTGAAACCTAGGGCAGTCGCAGGGAGGCCATCTGTCACTAAGTTGACCCAGAGTAACTGAACTGGACATAATGTCTCAGGCAGGCCCAGAGCAGCAGCAATAAATATGCAAACCACCTCTCCTAAATTGAAGGTCCACAAAAACATGTTTATTTCAAAAAAAATCCTTGGGCTGGTGCTGTACAGACAAAATCCCACCAATGTTGCTCGAGACCATGTATCTCACAAATTGTTTCGTGTTGTTGAAAATAGCACGGCCTTCTGCAACAGCTGCGACGATGGTGGCAAAATTATCATCTGCGAGGACCATATCTGCTGCGTTTTTGGCGACTGCGGTCCCTGATCCCATTGCAATACCAATGTCAGCACGGCGTAATGCTGGGGCATCATTCACGCCATCGCCGGTCATTGCGACCACCTGACCGCGTTCCTTGAATAGCTCAACCAAGCGCGTTTTGTGTCGTGGTTCAACCCTGGAGAAGACTGACATTGACAAGGCGGCATTGCTTTGAGAATGACGATCCATTTCATCAAATTCAAGGCCCTGGAATGACTTATCAGGTGGAAACAGAACCCCAGTCATAGGCAAACCCGCAGCAGCAGCTTCTGCAGTCATCTGACGAGCAAGCGTTGATGTAGTAGGGTGTGAGCCAGATCCACTGCAATCATCCAGACCGATTTGATTTGCCACCGCCTCAGCTGTTAGCTTGTTATCTCCAGTAACCATCACGACCTTAATGCCAGCACCTCTACAAATATCGACAGCTCCTCTGACCTCGGATCGAGGTGGATCCATCATTCCGCAGAAGCCCAAGAAAGTCAGTCCTTTTTCCTCTAAATGGGATATATGCCCCTTGTCTGAAGATATTGGACGCATTGCGAATGCCAGTACCCTCAATGATTCGCGGGCATACGTTTGATATTTTTTCGTCAAAGCATCTCGAAGTCGTGTCGTGATTGGCTCTGCGATACCCTTTGAATTGGTGAGCACTTGTGTGCATCGGAGCAAAACAGCTTCCGGGCTTCCTTTTGTGAAAAGAATACTTTGCCCCTTCCTCTTCGAGATAACGCTCATCATCTTGCGATCACGGTCAAATTCTAAAGTGAATGTTCGCTCAAATTGTCCGCGCCAGTACGTGGCGCAGTGCGTAGCGCGGTCTTGCAAGCTCAGGTATGTCAGTGTTCTTGGCATATCATCGAAGCCGGGCAGGCCAACTTTCTCGGCAAGGACTCTGAGTGCTACTTCAGTTGACTCTCCGATCTTGTCAAAACTATTCGTCCTTCCGTTGTAAGATAGAGAGCTGTCATTGCATAGACTGGAACATATGGCGAGGTGTAATATTGATGCTAGATTCGCAGGACGATTCACAACTTCGCCTGTGAGCTCTTCTGAGATGACCCCGTCAGGAGCATAGCCGTTTCCAGAGACATTATAATCAGTAAGACAGTTTGTTAAAGGGTTTTGGTGATCAGCGGCTACGTTGATGTGGTTAACCGCACACATGCGTTTAACCGACATTCCGTTTGTCGTCAGTGTCCCTGTCTTATCACTGCATATCACCGAGGTGCACCCTAATGTCTCCACAGAAGATAGTGTGCGTACAATTGCTTTCTGTTTTGCCATCTTTCGCGTACCAAGTGCAAGACATGTCGTGACGACCGCAGGCAGACCTTCGGGAATTGCCGCAACTGCGAGGGCAACGGCGACCTTAAAATAGTGAATGGCGCCACGGAATAAACCTCCATGTGCAGAATCGCTGAAATGTCCAATGTTTACAAGCCAGACCAGGATACATATTGCAGCGATCACCTTGGAAAGAAACGTGCCAAATTCATCAAGTTTTCTTTTTAGTGGTGTTGCTTCATCCATAGAATCTACAGCGGTCATAGCATCTTGAATCTGTCCAATTGCAGTGAACGCACCTGTAGCCACGACTACGCCTCGTGCACGCCCCGCAGTTACGACTGTCCCGCTATATGCCATGCAAGTCTTGTCTTGCATCACTGCCTTGGTCACTGCAGTTTTCTCAACACTTTTCACCACGCTGTCACTTTCTCCGGTCAACAGGGCTTGATCGACACGGAATGACGAGCCGATTATTCCGTATAGCCTGATATCTGCAGGGATTCTGTCTCCAACTGAGAGGTCAACAATGTCGCCAGGTACAAGCTCAGTCGCCGGGCATACCATTAGGCTTCCGCTTCGAAGAACAGTTGCAACTTCCGCTTGGTATGCCCCAAGCTCCTCAATTGCTTTTGCTGCATTTGTTTCAGTCATCACGCCAACGAGGGCGTTCGCGATCAGAATGAATACGATGACGCTTGGTTCAATCAGCGAGTACATGCCTTCGCTATTTGCCAGCCCAAGGATAAGAGACGTCAGTGCAGCAGCCACGAGGATCTTCACGAGCAAGTCGTCGAATTGTTTCCAAACAAGCTTCCAAAATGATGGTCCTGGTCCACAGGGCAACTCATTCCTCCCCCACGCCCTCCTCAACTTACACACATCCTCTATACTCAAGCCCTCAATGGCATTTACCCCGAGTTGGACGCAAATCTGCTCGGGAAACAAGGTAAAGCTGTTCTCAGCACGGGAGTTTCGGGCCGTGCGCTCCAAAGTCAATTGAACGAGGCATGTGCCATGACTACGAATTTTACGATGATGCCTACCTCGGCGACAGTCCTCGCGTGCGCGTCGTGCATGTTGCGGGCAAACAGGTCACGAGCCAAAGGTTCCGAGCAAACGCTGACAAATCGTTCGTATTCACTGAAGTTCTTTTCGGACTGTATGTCTTCTTTATTTATTTAAGCTCGTTTTCATATATAAATAAATAAATAAGTAATATATAATTATAATAAGATCTGAAATATTCGTTCCAAAGTCATACTCTTATTAACTCATAATAATAATAATTCTACAGGATCGAACGAGGACTGTGTGTGGTTCGCTCCATGTGGGTCGGCATAGCCTCGCTCAGAGGGATGATAGATTGTAGTATGCATTCAATCAATTACAATCTTTAATGTAAACCAAACCAATTAAATTTACAGAGAGCAGTGTATTTAGTGTTATCAATAAACGCAAGAATAATTAAAAGTATATCGTGACGATTATTTCGTACGTAATAAGGAACCCTTGGATTCAGTGACGTGCGTGGGTGAAGGCTAAACCATGATTTACGAGTTAAAAGAAAAAAAGGAAACCTTGGACCAGGTGACATGTTTGAAGTGCTTAACCAAGATTTTCGAATTCAAAAAAAAATATGTCGACTATGTATGGAACGAATAGACCGTGATGTTTGATAAACAGTACCAGGTGAGTGTGACATTTTTTTCAGCCAAATTTTTTCCGAAATGTGTATGTAGATGCGGCTATGCCGAATAATATATGACACAACGGAAATGAAAGTACAAGCAATCAAGTAATAACTTTACAAGTATCATATATGAATACGCGCGCGCGCGTTATAATATCGTGACTTATCATTATTTATACATAGCCACCCAGGAGCAGGAGTATCAATCACGGCCGCGCTCGGTATCGTTTGACATTACAAATGGCCGGAGAGTAACTAACGTAGGGTGTGACCTTATGCGGGCGGGTAAGAATACCACGGAGTGATGGGCCGAAATGGAATAATAACTGATACCTTCGAAGGTAACTCTTATAATTGATGATATTAAATAATGGAAAAGAACAGCGCCAGAATACTGTCGTCATATCATGCATTCAGGTCTTCTGCACGAATTTCTGCCTCTACCTCTAGAAAAACTTCGTGTAAACCTGTCACTGGCGCCTTGGTGAAAATTGATGCCGGGTACACGGCACTGCCCCAGGTTGGATGCAGCACCACTTTACAGCATCCGGTGTTGGTTGTTTGATAGTTAAGAAGTGTCACAAGTGCGTCGACCTCGCCGTATATTTGTTGTGAGTCTTTGTTCAGCATGCTGAGGCCGGAACACGGGTCGATGTAATCCGCCCAGTGCCCATCAGCAATTAGTCTGTCGGTAATCCGCTTGGCAAAGGAAATGAACCGCTCAAGGCAGAAATCCTTTTCAGTGTCAACGCCCTCACCAGTCTGTACCAGATCCATCTTGGTCCTCTGAGAACGTACGCATGCAGGCAAGGGTAAAAACAGTTAGTATCCGAGCCGAAACAGTTGGGTCATGTTTCATTATACGCGCGTCACCTGGCAGGTTGGGATGATGAGGAGGCCGTCGACGTTGAGGCCCGGAAACATGGCTTCTGCTTCTGTTTTGTGTCGCTTTGGACACTCGTGTACCGAGTACTCCATGCCCCAAACCGTGGTGGTCACCGGCATGAGCATGTCCCTCCGGAATGAGTATACAGATAGCGCAAAAGGCGTGCTACTCGCACAGGTGCGCCAGCGCGATCTGGTGTTTCTGCCGGGTAAGGCGCCGGTGAAGGTGGTTAACGAGGAACACTGTATCAGAATTTATGCATGTGTCGTACTCGTTTTGTCCTGACCGTGGGTGGTGCGAAACTGGTAAAAACCTTTATTTATTTATAAAATAAAGATCTTATTATTATTACCTTCGTTCGGTACATATATTACCTTCGTAATAACATTATTTAATTACGAATAATAATAATAATATACGAAGGTAATAATCTTGAGATTAATATTAATAATAATATATTATGTAATGAATTAACGAACGAACGAAACTTATTAATAATATTAATATTATTACGTACGAACGAAACGTATGTATAGATATCTATATTATCAATATTATTACTATCTATCGATCACGGTTTATTTTTCGCTTCATTCATATATTATATATATATGGTGTGGTCGGTTTTAACACATTTTTTGGGGACTGGAACGGCATATAGCTTACTTCGACGTGGTTCATCACAAGAAAAACAACTTAATATATACCTTCGAATACGAAGGTATATATATCTTCAAAGAGATATGTTATTATTATTACGTGAGCCAGTTTTTTTTGCATAACGATTTAATATAATAACGTAAAGACTTTATCATTACGATCCACACAATCACTCCAGTGGGCAAACAGTATAAAGATTCCGCTTATGTTCACGTAAGCGACTTATCCTTAACTATATAATCAAGTTAAGTTACGTTAAAACTGGCTCACCCTTATGAAATACAGAATACGAAATAACGATCGAATGAAGGTATTTAATATATTTATTTGTGCGCAGACATATTCAAGCAAGCTACGTGAAGGAAGTAAAGAAAATAAAACAAGTGCATAAGCACTGTGCTTTTCAGAACACATTGTACGAATCGATCAAAGTTCATCGTGATCATCGAAATCATCGTTCATTTCGTCATCATTTGATTGTTCATCTTGCTGATAGACCTTGGAAACTAACGGATTGCAGATCGACTCAATATCCTTCAACTTCTCTTCATATTCTTCTTTCTCTGCGTTCTGGTTATCATCGAGCCAGTCGAGGGTGTCTTTGACGGCCTCTTCAATTTGCGATTTGTCGTCATCGGCGATTTTGCTCGCCAGCTTGTCGTCGTCTGCCACCGTGTTCTTCATGTTATAGGCGTACGTTTCGAGGCTGTTTCGGGCATCGACGCGTTCTTTGATTTTTCGATCTTCTTCCGCAAACTCTTCAGCTTCCTCAACCATTCTCTCGATCTCTTCTTGGGAAAGCCGACCTTTATCATTTGTGATTGTTATTTTTTCTGACTTTCCAGTCCCTTTGTCCTCAGCGCCGACATTCAAAATGCCGTTCGCATCTATCTCAAAAGTCACCTCAATTTGAGGGACCCCACGTGGTGCTGGTGGGATCGATGTCAGCTCAAATTTACCGAGTAGATGATTGTCTTTTGTCATGGCCCGCTCGCCTTCAAATACCTGAATCATCACGGTCTGTTGATTGTCTTGATAGGTTGTGAATGTCTGTGACTTTTTGGTTGGGATCACTGTGTTCCTTGGAATGAGTTTCGTCATTACCCCTCCGACAGTTTCAATTCCTTGAGTGAGGGGAGCTACATCCAGGAGCAAAATATCCTTTGTCTCATCTCCACCTTCTCCAGAGAGGATGCCTCCTTGCACAGCGGCTCCGTATGCAACCGCTTCATCAGGGTTGACTCCCTTGTTTGGCTCCTTGCCGTCGAAGTATTCCCTTAGGAGGGCTTGAACTTTTGGGATCCGCGTTGATCCGCCAACCAAGACAATCTCATCTATCTGTGACTTTTTCATTCCAGCATCCTCCATGGCTTTCTTTACAGGGCCCATGGTTTTCCGGAACAGGTCATTATTCAGTTCCTCGAAACGAGCTCTGGTAAGCGGTTCTGAAAAATCCAAGCCATCATGAAGAGATTCTATCTCAACACGGACCTGGTGCTGATTTGATAGCGAGCGCTTCGCTCGCTCAGCTTCTCGGCGCAACTTCTGCACAGCTTTAACGTCGGCCGATACGTCTTTTCCGTGTTTCTTTTTAATGAGCTTCATAAAATACTCCATGATGCGCTGGTCAAAGTCTTCACCTGCATAATCAAAAAAATACTTGACATCGATTTCAAGAGAGCTTTTCCCGAAAAACAAATGCCTGCGTGGCATAACTTACCTCCGAGATGAGTGTCACCGTTAGTTGATATAACTTCGAAAACGCCGTTATCGATGGTGAGTATGGAGACGTCAAAAGTTCCACCTCCAAGATCAAATACGAGTATATTCTTTTCGCCTTTTTTGTCCAATCCATATGCTATTGCAGCTGCTGTTGGTTCATTAATGATTCGAGCAACATTCAAACCAGATATGGTACCGGCATCCTTTGTCGCTTGCCTCTGGGCATCGTTGAAATATGCTGCTCGCAAAAATGTTAGAATGAGGTTGTGGATGTGCAATTTTCTGATTTACCTGGCACCGTGACGACAGCGTTTTTAATGTCCCTTCCAAGATAAGCTTCGGCTGTCTCCTTCATCTTCGTGAGCACCATGGCGGATATCTCTTCCGCTTGAAATGTCTTTTTACCTTCCTTCAGCTCGACTTCGATGCAGGGTTTGCTGTCCTTGCTGACAACCTTGAACGGAAACATTTTCATATCTCGTTGAACTTCTTTGTCTGTGTATCTACAATCAGGAATGATTTGGAAGGGGCATCTCAGGGGCTATCTTCAGGGCTCCGAGCGGTGCACGATTTCACGAACGGTGAAGACTTACTTCCTGCCGATGAGGCGCTTTGCGTCAAAAACCGTCCGTGTTGGGTTAGCCGTGGCCTGATTTTTGGCCGCGTCACCGATGAGACGTTCACCGTCGGTGAACGCAACATACGAAGGTGTTATACGGTTTCCTTGGTCGTTCGCGATAATCTCGACCTTTCCGTTGACATAGACGCCAACGCACGAATACGTTGTACCAAGGTCAATGCCTATGACTGTACCAAGCTGCTCGGCTGAATCTTGTGCCTGCACACCATGGAGCAAAGCAAGGATTGCAAAGACTGTAAAGCCGGAAGATATGGAGACCGTGAGTCAGTGCGGAGGTTCGAGGTTTTGCACCAACAAAATGCAGGTATACTCTGCGCACCATAAACCGACGCTTTCAAAAGTTTGCGGGCGCTCATGTTCCTGTTGCTGTCGCAGATGTCGCAGGCGCGCCTCCGGGTCCTTTTTGAGTATTGTTGAAATTTATTAAAGTTTTGATGATTTCGGACTGTTTGCCTGGGGAGGAAATGACCAATGGTAAGTCCCTTATCGCGTCATCGTTGCGAATCATAAACCGCCACGTGTCTGTCGATTTGTGTGCACCAACCAGTTTGCCGACAAACTGTGGGATACTCGCGCGAAGCTTTGACAACATCAGGTTTGCTGTCAAAGCATCATCTTAGATCTCCTTAGCATCCGCGGTGGCCGACGGCGGTGAACAGGTGCGCAAGATTTCACATGCATGCGAAAGGCCACATTTGTTGTGTATGAACCAGGCTCGTGCTCGGCAAAAACACGCAACACTCTGTCGATGTGCGCTTACCATCTAGAGCATTGAAGCGTGGGAACATGCGCGCGTAACGTGTTCAGGCGCGTCCGTGACATAACATTTGAGGTGGCTGGTTGAAATATGGACCAAACGTTTGTCAGCTAGGGATCTTTTTTCCGGATCGATTAGACGGGGGACAACAGTCTCGAGTGCCGATCGAACGATTCGTAGTCGTCGACACGTTCGGTGTTGACTGCAGATGATGTGCAATTTTGCCTGCCTGAATCATCGAAGTTAAATCGAGCAGGACATACACGAAAAGTAAAACAAATGTCTTGATCTGAGCTGCTGAATCTGAATGGATCGTTGTTCAGGATGCAGTTGGGTCCCAGCAAGTTGTTTCATTGACAGTGAATCTATATTTCTTTATCTTTTCAACTTTGTTTGGAACTTATGAGCGAGCTTTTCAAGTGCATAACATGCATGAAAACATCTGTCAGTGCCGCCCTCGGAGTTGAAGGGCGTGTTTGTGAAAATCTCATTGGATCTGTATTGAGTCCACACAACCGTGCGCCATCTTTCACAAATGGTTCAATATTTCCATCGAAGCCGGTCTGATTCCGCTTGCCAAGTATGTTAAGTCGTAATAATTCCGAGGTAACCTCTTCCTCGAGGTCGAAAAGTTCAAGACAAGGTGGCAGAGGTTCCTGCGTTGCTGCCGGGAAAGAAGCAAAGTGTAACGAGATCAGCCTTGCATCATAGCTTGGGGCAATCAGGGAAAGTCTCGTGTTCTTCCAGCTCAACGCATCGCGCAACAGCGCAGACTCTCTGACGATAAAGCTTTGAAAGCCACATGTTTCTGAATCGAATAGACAGATGAAATCTTTGGGAAGCTCATCTGCCTCTTGTAGGCAGCTTCGAGGACGACGTGCAAGCGCCTGCACATCCGAAAGATATTTATGCTCGATAATGTCGAGGTCTTCCGTAGCTAAATCATTTCGATTTGGTGAAGTGTGTGGTAAAAGCAAATGAAGAAACAAATCAAGTATCTTGCTGTTGTCCGCCCGGTCAAACCATTTGTCGGCTGCCATTTTCCCAGAACCTAATACTGCAACCCGCCCAACCCCAACCCTTGTTGTGCATTTTTCGGAGACTGCACCGACTGCATGTTGCACAGGGTATGCCATCCGTCCTGTTGAAAGAATTGTCGTAGCAGGCTTCTGCACCATAAGGGTTGCACAGAACGGCAGTGAGACAGATAAACTTTCGAAACGCTCAGATGATGTTACACCTTGGCCGTTTCTTTTTATTCCATCATTGCGCAATCGAATAAATTTCTCTGCGTCGCTGAAAGAATCTGCTTTGCGACGGTTTGGTATGCAGTATGTCACTGATGATTCTTTAGGATGATCGCAGGTTTGAAGCGAGGTGCACACGACGCAGTCATCATTTACAGATATTCCATACTCTTCAGTGAAACAACTTACATTAGTCCCTGTAATGCATTCACCGCCATCGTCATGCATGAACATGATGCCGCCCCCGCCAGTAGAAAAACCTTTAAGAGTGTCCAATTCAGATTTTGAAAACTTATCACGTGGCGTGCCAAATACCAAAACGTCCACCCCCTCTAAACTGTCTCGGCTCAAACTATCTTCGAGAAGAATGATTTGAAATTTAGAACTAAGGTGGCGACACCATTGCTTGAAACCGTCTGGCGTCGAGTTTGGATGATATTTTTCATGTTTACAAACACTGAATGCAATGCACGGAACCACGCCCTTGCCCTGCACAGAGAAAGTATGTTCAAAAGGTTTGCAACAATAGGAAATATATAGGGGAGCTTGAAGGCAATCATTCGAGAGGGAGAGTTTTGTGAAACGATGAGGATAGCAGATGCATCAATCCGACCTTTGAGTCGGCAGAAAACATAGAGAGCCGCTCGCCGTTGTTCCGGTTGTAGCAGAGTCGAGGATAATAGAGCTTTCTGCTCGAGTTCGTTGTTCATGCGACCTACTTCGTATGTCATTTTTTGAGAAAAAGTAACGGAATCTTTTTTGTGGAGACAGGACAGATGGGATCTTACCAGCACAAGGACGTAAGGCCGAACGATCCGACCGTGGACGGAAATAAGGTCGGACTTTCAAGTTCTCGTATGCACCAATAATATCGGGAAGGTTAATACGATGTTTGCTGAGGAACACGTGCCGAAAACAGCGATCCGCCGAAGCGATTGAACGGCTTATTTTATAGTAAGAGTCTTATTATTATTTTGAAATATTTAATACCTTTATTTGGTAATAAATAAATATAAGATCTTAAGTGTTACGTACTGTAATTCCTCAGGGGAAAAACTAATACAAATAAGTACTATGATACAGTGTATGATACACGATCATAAATATCTCTACACGTAACGTTCTCTTGATTACTCGTTCATATTTATATATTAGTAAGTGAATTATCACAATGAAAAGCTGTATTAAATAGAATTAAGGAGCTTGAATTAAGGATTGAATTGAAATCTATTATATGGGGAATTTAACTCAAGGATTGACGGTGTGTGTTTTGGAAGGCCAGCGCAGCAGGTGTAAGCGCGCGGCAAGAGCGCGTGTCCGCGCGCTACGTGCGAGCAGCGCGCCCGGTCTTTAGGGTCATACATGCTACAGTTGGGGGGTTTTGTGGTTTGCGTATAGGGTTTTTGCGCCGCAGGAAGGCGCCCTCGCCCCCTCATGGTTGAAAGCATCGCGCTTTTTGAAAGAAGATTGATGGGACCTGGCTCAAAGCGCGGGGTCGAAGAGCCACTTCGCGGCTGTTTAACTTCTAAACCCTGAAACCTCACTGCCGGCCCCCTAAAGACACGGCGTTGACATTAAAGATACAGTGCACCGCTCGTTACTCGCGCGTCAGCGGCCACATGAGCGCGCATCTTGCTCATGTAAAAAACGCTCGTATCAAACAGACATTTCCGCGATCAAATCGCTCCTATCAAAACTAAACCCTGTCGTCAACCCTGTCACCCTGCGGGTGATCACCGCTGCGTGATCGACATGATTGAATGAACCGTCAAACCTTGAGTTGAATTCCCCTTGAACTAATGTGAAATAATGTGCGGCACGATCGGAGTTCGTCCTCAGTGTTTGGCGCCGAACGGCAACTTGGCAAGCGGCGGCTTAGCGCACGCGCCGTCCAGACTAGGCGCCAAGGGGGGAAAAACACATGCGACCCAAAATGTTTGGCGCGTAGCGCGCGGCAGTATTTGCAATCGTTTACAGGAACGAGTGATTGAATGCCTGATTTGTTTGGATACGCTCCAGGTGGGTCGGCATAGCTTCAGAGGCGTGGTTAATTAGTCTAGTTAATCACATGAATAACCAACTTAACTACAGTTAACGGCCGATGTATGAGCAAACGACAGTCACCATCGTCCCACATTGAATACTCATAGGAATTGCGCCGGCGAAAAGAAAAAGTAAGCAAATCAAGGGAGGTATTGATAGTCTAAGTGTTATGTATTGATTACACTCTATCATGAACGCACGTAAATCATATCAGACTATTTATACATGTTGCATATGATTAGTAGACTAAACAGATTCTATAGGAAAAAACTCATACGCTGGTGGATCTTGCGGTTCTCATAGCTGCTGTGGATATTTTACATCTTGATACTGGGGTCGGTAAACCGCTCGGGTCAACTCGCCCCGGGCAGCTGTGCGGCGGCCTCCAGCGCCTCGCACACCCCGTCCGCGCGTGCTCGCCGTTCCTGTGGGGCGATATTGGCTATTTCAGTATGTCGGTCTACGGCGCCTGATGCCAGGCGCGGCAAGAAGTGTCCTTCTCCATGTGATATGATCATTATTTATCGGCTTCTTGCTTGGGCCGTGTGATATTGGCCAACAATCTAAATCTTCAATTTCATCATGACTAAATGTTTATAGCGACAAAGTATTTTGTCTGCCTGTCTAATATTTAAGTCAGATAATTGGCACAGAGACACTGTCTCATTCCATTTTTAGCATTTTGACCCTCTTTATGAATCGAATAGTCCGTAAGTCGTGGTTGACGATACCAGGTGAGTGTGACATTTTTGCAAGTGTTTCCTTAGAATCGGCTATTATGCCGAATGCAAATATATGATCAAATACACTTCCTTATATTACTTGATTATTGATTAATGTCTGCGTCGTGTTGTGCACATATCACTATCTGCAAAACTGATGACTGAGAAAAACTCGAAAAGTTTCAGCGGAAAAGGGACCGAAAAGGGGGCAAATCCGCTGAAATTTAATTTCCGGGGCAATGGTCGTGATTGTTTGCTCGATGAAAAAGTCCGAAAAAGTCCAGCAGATATCCGCTTTTCAAAATCCCCGAAAAAAAACTCGGGCTGGGTCACGACATCAGTTTTGCAATTGATGATAAAAGTTTACGGAGAAACTGCACGTTATCCAAACACGTCCTTTGGTTTGGAACGTTTGCTGCTGGACAACAAAACTATGTTTGCTCTGACCTCCTCAAAGTGCGCGGTTAGCCCATCCACTAGCCGTTTGCCAGTCACATCAATCCGAAATCCTATGGCGCGCCGCTTCGCCATAGTTAAGGCAACTTTCGGCGAGTCTGAACGCACCTGCGCAACGGCTTCGTTTTCCGCGGAAGCCAAAAAGTTTGGTGCGGCTGTGCTTGCATCTGCCATCATTGCGGGTCCCTCATCCGCATCAATATTCGAGCACACTTCAGTCATCGGTGATCTAGCTGGGTTGGAAGCAAACCCGGTGACAAATGCCCGCGCTCTCCTTCGTAACGCCTTGCCTATCGACAACAAACAAATTCGTGATGTACAGAGAAAGCTTGAATCAATCTCAGATGATCTGCGTGTCCCAGGCGTGAGATTCTCAGGCGTAGAGTCATCGGTGAACGGAGCCTACAAAGTTGTCAGCAATGACTCTCAGAAAATATTGGCAGCAGTAGCACCAGACAAATTGAAGGACGGATCAACCGTCCTCGCCGAGCTGCGACGCGAACTTGAAGACTTCAAAGTGATAGTCACTAACAGAGACAAACAAGAGGTTCCTTATGCTCAGCAACGTGCTCTCGATTTGGTTGGGCGCTTGGAGGAGGACATGGTTAGCGGTTTCCCCTTCGACGTCCCAGCACCTTATGACGCCGCACCCCTCCTAAAGGGTCGTGCCACAGTTGAGGTTGAGGTCAAGGTAAAAGACAATCCGAATGTCGACGCAGGCATCATGACCATCGTCTTGGATGGATTTAACGCTCCTGTGACTGCAGGCAATTTTAGTGATCTAGTACAGCGTGGGTTCTACGATGGCATGGAAATTCAGCGCTCTGATGGGTTTGTTGTACAGTCAGGGAAGCCAAGTTCGAAGGGCCAGGACGGCTTCATCGACCCCGTGTCGCGAAAGGAGCGCATAGTTCCTCTTGAAATAATGCCAAAAACAAGGAGCAAAAATGAAGCGCCCGTTTACGACTTCACATTTGAGGACGTTGGAAAGTACAGGGACGAGCCAGCTCTTCCTTTCAATGCTTTTGGTACTCTTGCAATGGCTCGCCGAGAGGCAGAGCCAAACTCGGCGAGTTCTCAGTTTTTTTTTCTGCTGAAGGAGTCTGAGCTTACACCTTCTGGCACGAACATCCTCGACGGACGCTACAGTGTTTTCGGATATGTGATTGATGGCCAAGACCTTCTCAGAGAGCTAAAGGCTGGTGATTTCATCAAAAGCATCAAAATTGTGGACGGTTCAGAAAATCTTGTCAATGGTACACGCGACAGCGCGGCTATGTCTGAGTCTACCCTCACAGCTGAGATGGACTAGTTTTAACTCCATTTGAATTGCGCGATTCGGCTAAAGTATAACAGATGTGGGCAACGAAACGTACTTGTCTCACTACTTGTCTCACTAGGTGCGATGTTAATTGATTTGAAGAAGGAGTCAAAGTATCTCCCTTGAATTGAATGCAGCATTCAAGAAACAACATCTCCAGTTCCAAGTTTCCGCTCGTAGTGTCGTATCCTCGATTTCAGTTTCTCCGCTTGGGCTTCCAATTGAAGTGCGCGAATTACAGGATCGGCGGACAGTAAAGCTCCAGAAGCGGCTTTGCTTTGCTTGAAAGAAGAGTCCAAACTAGTCGAGATCTTTGCTTCCTTCTCCTCGGTTGAGGAAATGCTGGCAGCCTCCAGCAGTGTACTATGGTCTGCGCCGATACGAGACTCATTTTGCTCACATCGGACATCTAAGCTCATGACGCCGTTTGCCGTTTCATCAACCAGTTTCTTCACCCGATTGAGGTCGGCACTCAATCGAGCTGCTGCAAGGTGCCTGCGCAGGTCGTTTGCTTTGGCAGCCAAATCTGCCAGTTCAGAGTCCGTTTGCGGAGCCTTGTAGAACGAGTTATCATTTGTAAGGAGGGCATCGTGTTGTTCAATCCTGCTCTCCAGATCATTCTTCACGCCGGCTGGTTTCCGAGACTCGTGAGCAGCCATTCTATCTCTTGTAGCAATGCTTCCCCCACCACCAAGACCGGAAATCCGACTCGGTGGTTCTGCCTTGGTGATGGAGTCAAAGTAACGTTCTGAGCTATTTAAGTTCAGTGCACCATACACCTTTGCCATCTCTCCCTTCGGTTCGTCCTCTTTTGCACGAAGTGTCCACTCTCTCTCCGATATGATGAGCTCTCTTTTCGCGAGCGCTTCCTCCCGTTTGCTAAACTCGACCTCGAGCGCGTCGTGACGAGCTCTCATCTCCTTTTCATGCGACTCAACACGCGCAAGCTCAAGAGCTAGTTCATACTCAAGCTCTGAACTGATTGCAGTTTTTCTTTTCATCAAGGCAGATTCGCGCTCCTCCAAGTCATTAAGATGCAACGCCAGGTCAAGCTCGCGTTGCTTAATTTCTAAATCGAGCTCCCTCAAATTAAGAAGGCGTTCATTCCTATTTACGACGTCGTCTGCGTTTTCCATGGGCTCCGGACAAGATCGTGGCTGTCGTGGCGCTTAATGCCACGATCGCCACGATCGATACGTTCGGTCACAGGGCACACGGCACAGGAAGACGCGATAACTTCAGTTGGCTCAAACCCGCGGGCTGGAAAAAGAACTAGAGTGCTGAAACACGTTTATTGGTCTCTTTATAATATTATAAAAATCTTTCAGGTGGTAGGTAGATAGGGACGAACGTGTTTCAGGTGGTGATTGAACGTCTGATTTGTTGGGGTTCGCAATCAAACAGTTAGGAGCTGTTTTTATTTGTTACTTTTTAGAGCGCGCGGCAGGCATTTTGCATGTTGCTCGGCCGTGTGAGTGTTGCGCTGGTGATACCTTCACTTCATGCGCGAGAAACACAGACTCGATGAGTTTGAGCCCGACATCATCAACTTTGACCTCACGCGTATAATACTCAAACACATTTGTGAACACGGCAACGATCTCTCGTTGTTGAGTTTCAAAAGGAGTTGGAGAAGTTGCTCGCTTTCGTTCATCCACAACTCTAGACTGCTCGAGCATTCAGTTGGACGCCATACACAGAACTTATATGACGCTGGATTGTCCCATATGTTTCGGGACGGTGCGCGCCTTGAAGAGAGTGTCGCTGGCTTATTTACAGTATTTTTTGTTTACTTCACGCAGCACACCACCCCTCGAGTCTGCATACGGTTGTCGAGAAAGCAACTCATTAGCGTATACACGTTCGTCAGGCATTTGAAGCGGGCGCGTGCCGAGGATGCACTCTTAGCCATAAAAATGTTACGCCGGCACGATGCATTTACCTTCGGAATGGTGTTGCGCAAAGAATTGAAAGCTCTGTCATGTGAACAACACAACACAAAACCTGCAGGAAAACATGTGCAAACTATCGAATCCCGTGGAAACGAAGCACTGCGGGCGCCTGGCGATGTATCAAACTCCAACGTGCATGATATTCTGCTTTCTAATGCTCGATTGAGACGTGCTTCACGGGCTGGTTTGGACCGTTTGCGTAATATGTGTTTCTCGAAGACATTTTCGCAGGTTTGCAAGGCTTCTGAAGCCTATCATTCCGCATGGCTATCGTTGAAAGGCGCGAACACCGAGGATGAGACTGTGGGCAACACATCTTCGGACAAAACAAAACGTGTGCACGAGATTATTGGTCGACATCTTATCAAATATGATGATAAGCTTCAATCCTTGCTGCAAACGGACAGTGCTCTTCACGCAAGACAAGCCAGCCAGCAAAGCATTAAATCAATTGAGGGCATAGTGCATGGATAACCACGTGAAGAAAGTGTGTTTTGTAGACGGATAATACTGGATGCCGGGCGGTTCCGGAGCAATAGACAGAAGATACATCTTCTTAACAGAACCTCTGTAACTTTTGTTCGAAAGGTTCTACAGCTTACTTGTACTCATAAATAAATACTTGACTTGTATTTCTCCCGGCAACAACTACTCGACGTGGCTACTCAGTCTTCCCACCTCCATCTCTCATTCTTTCCGCTGTGCATCGCCGTGAAACTGATCTGCACACGCACTTTTCGCAGTTCTCAAAACTTGCACCACAGATACAGTTTAAGCTTGCTGTGCCCTCATCTTCTCTCACAAGCGGCAGTGGCGCACGCAACAGAATGAGACCAGCGAGCCGAGGAGATGCCCACGGTGTTGCCTTCCCAGAAGGTAAGACATCTGCTAATGGATTCCCCTTAGGTGCCCGAAAGCCATATGCATGATACAAGCGCCGTGCAGCAACATTGTCTGCATGGACATGAGTATAAACAAAGCAAGCTCCCCACTCCAAGGCAATCCCAGATGAAACCTCAAGCATTGCTGATGCAGAACCGAGCCTGCGCGCTCGCCCATCGACCGCAACATTGTCGATATATACATACTCCTCGTCGTCATCTATGCATAGACCGTTCACTTGAGAGGCACATGGGCCAACACGGGCAGAAATATCCAAGCAACCAACAAGGCCAAGTTCTGAATGCTTAGCCATAAGACAGAGACATCGCCGAGAAGTTCCCGTAAGCTTTGCAGTGCGTTCCTTGAGTGCTAAACACTCTCGCTGCGCAAATTCTCGTCGAAATGTCGCTATGAAGCGAGGAGGGAAAGGAAGGGCTTGACGTGCCTCAAGGTCATCATAAAAAGCAGTGGCTCTCAGTTCCGCAGCAACTGAAAACTCTGCGATACTTTTAGCTGAAAAGACGCTGATCTGTGAGGTTTTTGAGCACTTTGTTTCGTTTGCGTGTCCTTCAGTGTACGAATCATCCGGTTTGCATGCGCCGTTTGTTCTCAAGGCTTCAAGAGTGTTAAAACCTTTTGCTAGCTCTGTCTGAGCCTCTGGTACTAAAATGGACTGTGCAGGTTGGTGTGAGCCTCTTCCCGAGGATGCATTCACGATCGAAACAGCGCCACGCGGATTTCTGCCATGAGTGGGCGAACGTCTCCAGCCAACAACGATGGACACCGATCGCTTGGAGCCGTAGCGGCTCTCTGAAGCAAACCTTCGACGACCGGTGGAGATAGAGTGAGAAAGTTGTGTCGGCCTGTAACTCAGTCCGCGCCCTCTGAAACCCATCACGTGCGTCGATAGGGCCAGTTTAGCAAACGATGCAAGCGAGCCACGGTATCGCCACTGCCTCCGCGATGGTTCTAGAAATGCGAAGCTCGAGGCCCTGCGATGTGTGCGCTTTTGCTTAGGAAGCAAAAGAGCAAATGATGATACTGTGCGAATGTGTCGGTAGCAGTGCCGAACCCTCTTTTCTCAAAAACTGCTGCTAGCACGGCAAATTAGAGAAAAGTTCGTGTCAGCTTCCCACAATGAAGTGTTAATGCTGACGTCGCCGCTTCTGAGGATGACCCCGAGGCAGGGTCAGTTTGTGGAGCGGTTCGCAGACGGATAAACAAGCAAAAGTCGTAGCACTCCCGGTAATGTAACTCTTAGTAAATAAATAATGGAGAATATCAATAGAATGAAGTTATTAAAATAAAACATGATGCACTAAAAATAAAGCGCGATTTCATTCTTTTTTAGTCGCTGCGTCTTCCTATCAAATTTCGTGATTTCAAAGACGCTACCGAGGCGCGACTTTTTTGTACCTCCTATGAGCCGGTCTATTAACTTGAAAAGGTAACATGTCATACTAATTGCCCATGTCAAACCAATTGCCCATACGGAGCTTGCTTTTTGTTTTAATATAATAACTCAGATTTTTTACATGCATTGTATGAATAATATCCGTGGTAGGTGCTATCTATATCTTTGTGAATGTGAGAAAGATAATTGGGGTTGCGGGGAGGCTATTTGGGACGAGTCCGAAATTTGGTTGATCGATGGATCTTCGGTTTTGGTCGATGAAGCGTTGTTGAGGGAAAGGCGATGTTTTAGGTTTGAAGCCGAATTTTCATCGATACATCCGTCAACTTCGACGTCCACTACCGCGTCTTCAGAAGATGGCTTGGCGTCGTTTCTTCGTTCACAGGTGGCGTGCATGTATTAACGACGACTACGTGCACGCTTAGCGCAATGGTAAGGCCGTCCCGCTGAACAGCCGGCGTCCGAAGAATGAAAAGGCGTCGCACATAGTTGTTATTCAGAGATACAGTATCACTCACCGACCGTGCGGTGATTTAGTCTATGACTTTTGAAAATGATCGAGCTCTCGACGAATCAGAAGACGTAAAAATCGGACATTTTGGGAAAATGACCGGGTTGGATGGTGTTGCTAAATGCATGTGACTTCGTCAGTAGTGAACTGACTCGTCCCAGATTATTATATATAAAAATATTAAGATTAATAAGATCTTTATCATTATATTATTAAATAAAATTAATAATAATAATAATATAATATGTTAAATAAAAATGGATACACCACGATACACGTCCGTCCGTCCGTCCGTCCGAACGAATATTAAATATTAAATACCTTCGTTCGTAGATATATCATAATCAAGAATCACATGAATTACCATCTTAACTAAAATTAACAGTCGACGTATGAGCAATCATATGTCACCATTGTATGAAGCGAATAGACCGTGATCCTTACTAACGATACCAGGTCATGTTCACATTGTATGAAGCGAATAGACCGTAATTCTTGATTAACGTTACCAGGTCATGTCGACATTGTTTGAAACTAATATACCGTAATTCTTGATTAACGAAACCAGATGAGGGTCGACATTTTTGCAAGCAAGTGTTTCCTGTAGAATAATCGGCAATGCCGAATATAATAAGAGGGTGTTTACATATAGACTAGAGATAGCTATGCCGCCGATCCAGAGAATGTAGATCGAGTCTGACCCGTTCGGTCACAGAGGCAAATAGTCAGAACTTTCTGAATTTAGGTGCTTTTCGCAGAACGAAGGAGTGCAAAAACGTTGTTGGTTTGGTTGAGTTACATGGCACCAGCTTGCGCGCACGTCAACGGCGAATGCCAGAATCTTGATTAGAGGTGGTATCATGTTATTGGGTCATCAGCTTCTATACGTTAGATTGAGTAGGTCCGTCAGTGGCGGTGCGTCCTGAAATCCTCATCCGCGGTCGAGAGGTGCGCGTCGACACACGGGCTGCCCCCCCCACCAATCTTTGATAATAAAACTCGCCTACGCCTGACCGGAAATCTAACCGGAATATTTGGAACTACCTTCACCTTCGTTCGAAACTTGGTCACCAAGCAAGGTACGAAGGTAATAAATAATGTAGCTCTCTCTATCTGATGATATGTATTATTTCATAATTGATGCTCTCATTATTTTATTATTCCTTGACGGTTGGATCCGTAAAATTCGTGTGCGCCGTTCATTTCGCGTCGATCCCCGCGGTGACGAGCGTTGACTTTCTTGCTTTCAAGCCCCGGGTAGAAGGCGACCAGAAACCCACATTCCCTTGGTTTTGGAATGTTTTGGATTTGAATCGGTCGCATTGACTAAATGCGCGAAATTGAGATATATGATTTACGGTCAACAGTCTGGCCAAAACTAATCGTTTGGGACTTCGACTTGACACTACTATCAATTCACTCATGGGGAGCAGGAATTCGAGCAGAGGATGTTGCAAGTCGGACACTGTCGGATGACGTTGCGGATATTGATTTCTTCAGACATTTCGTTGACCGTGCACAAGAGCAGGGTATCGCAGTTGCAATCGCATCTTTCGGTCAATATGAGGTGATTCAAGCGTATATGGATAGGATAATTGGTAGGGGTGTTTTCAATCGTGAGAATATTTGCACCCCGTCACACTTTGGAACTAACGACGGTTGCATAATGAGAGGAGGCAAAGTGCCGATGCTTAGGGTGCGCAAAACCCTTATCCCCAAGAGGCTACTTTTTACGGCTGTTGCTCATTAGCCAGTTAATATTCAAAACTCACCTGGAAGTATTTTTTCCAAAGAAAAAGTACCCGTCTTGTTGACCTCACATCACCTCATCCCCAGGCGTTGGCTTGCAGAATGCTCGAAGCATGTCCTACGGACCTGAAAGTCCTCGCATCTGACATCATATTTTTCGACGATAGTTGGTAGGTTTTTACGGCCCAGAGGAATCCAACACAGACTGTCGCTCAACTTTGACATTCCTTCCAGGGATAATGTGTGTGGTGCCATTGAACATGGTTTCATCCACTCTGTTCATGTGGATCGAAGGGGCTTCTGTGAGCACCTTTGGAACGAGGTGAAATCCCCTTTGAATATGGATAGCTTGTTCGACGTATGCAAGTTTGATGATCCACTGAAGTTTTGATGAACATCTGACAGAGTGAGAGTGTGAAGGCGACATTTTTCTGTTTAAATCGCGGCATACACACTTCTTTTCAGAGAATAAAAACTCTTTGGAATGACACTTTACCTACGTCCTCACAGATAAAACTCAAAACACGCTCGTGGAGATGCGTTGATGCTAGGGAACTCACTTTAAAATACTTGAAGTTCTACCGAAACTGTTTTGAATCTGTATTCTTGAGCGCCACGAGCTCTTTTGACTCTTTTAAGGTCACAATCCTGTTCAGCACAGGTTTTTGCACATTCGAGTCCTTATCTATCGTAAAATAACCCAGCCGCTGGAGTTGAAATCGAGATGTCAGTGCAGCCCCCGCAACATCAAGTATCAGTGGCTCCAACAGAGCTTTTTGGTGAACAACAAGTGAGCGAGGGTTCAGCTGCGAAAGCCAATCAACGCCTCCGTCTTCCAGCTGGTCTACTATCTCATCGTTCTCGATTCCAGGCATGAGTCTTTTCCCTGGTACCTCAACTGAAAACAGTTTATCATAAACACGGACCTCGCCGGGAATGAAGTCTGAACCGGCCCAGTGTAAAGTTCCTTTTGGAGGTTTCGAGCCAAGAGAATCCAAATCATATGTTGCCTCCAGGGAAACGATAGCACCCGCTGCGTCCTTTTGGAGCCCTATGCAAGTTATATTGTACCCAAAAAGTAACCGCACAGTCTTCCCAGGCGCCAGGCCATAAAATGTTGGGTCGTCAACTGCCCGAAAGTCTTCGTGCTCGATGAAAACAGTTGATGTGAAATTCAAAACCCGGGTTCCTCGACCTAAAAATTTTGGGTGTGAAGGGCATTCCACTGGTAAGGACCCTCCTGGATGATTCGTTATTGTGATCGGTAGAGGGTTTAGCACTGCAAATCTCCGATCGGCATCATCATCTAACTCTTCGCGTATACATCGCTCCAGTTTTTCAAGGTGTTGTGTGTTGTCGTTTCGGGTTACACCAAGCTCAAGACAAAAACGGTTGATAGCTGTTGGGGTGTATCCGCGCCTACGAAGACCTTCCAAGGTGAGTAAGCGCGGGTCATCCCATCCAGAAACATACCCTTGTGTCACTAGTATATTGAGCTTCCGTTTAGATAAAACGTTAAAGGTGATATTGCAGCGTGAAAACTCCCAAGTGACTGGCTTGTACATGTCCAACGTATGGAGAAGCCAGTAGTAGGGTCCATTTGGAGCCTGACGTGTCTCGAATTCCAAAGTGCATAGCGAGTGCGTGACGTTTTCGATGCTGTCGACTAGACAGTGCGTATAATCATAGGTAGGATAGATGCAGTAAGCATCCATTGAGTGAGGATGCTCCTGAAACTTAATTCGGTATGCGGTTAAATCCCACATGGATGTTATGTCTGATCGAAGATCACCTTTCAGCCTCAGAGAGCAACTGCCCTCTTCCCAAACTCCCTTGCTCATCTCTTCAAAAAGGCGCAGGTTTTCTTCAACGCTGCGATGCCGATACGGGGACTCTGCCCCGCTAGGAAGTGGCGCGTCCTGTCGGAATATATTATTTCGAGCGCAGTGGAGCTGAAACCCTTTAAGTAGCTGCCGTGAGGCAGCAACTTCGGCTTTTGCCTGATGGCATACATATGCCTTTCCAATTTTAATCAGCTTGACTGCAAGCTCATGAAGCTGGCAGAAATAATCTGAGCTGTAAGTCACCTTGAATGGCCTGTGCCCCAGCCAGGAGACTGAGCTTATAATCGAGTCGATATATTCTTGTTTCTCAGCTGTAGGATTCGTATCGTCAAACCTTAAATAGGTGTTCCCCCCAAACTTTGAAGCGACTCCAAAGTCGAAATGCATGGCCTTGGCATGGCCAATGTGAAGGTATCCGTTTGGTTCAGGAGGAAATCGTGTCTGCCATTTCCCACCTGTTATGCTTAGATGTTCGGCCATCCGAGCAGATGTGTTAATTGCGTAGTTTTGAGCAAAGGGAGGGAGGTTGGCTTTGTGTTTTGCAAACAAATGTCCTTCAGACCCGGGTGGCGGGAGGATTATCTCTCTGTCTGCATCATCCTGTAGAGTGGCACTACACTGAATCACGGCAGACAGGTTTTCACCTCCAGAATTAGTCTTGCGAACTGACTTCGCTGCCTTGGTGGCCCTGACTGCAGATGCCTCACAGATGTTTCGAGCGTTCTCAAAGAGTTCTTTTGCCTTCGAATAGTCCTTTTGAACCAGCGCGGCTTGCGCTTCTTTGCCGATCGCAAGACCCGCAGGATCTGGTTTTTTTTTCGCCGTCTTCTCAAAGTTTGCCTTCGCCTTCTTTCCGGCGCTCATGCTTACCTCCAACATTCTTGGTGACTAATAAACTGCGCGAAACTGTCTGAAACCCAAACCCTTACTAAGCCAGATTTCAAGGGGGAAAAACATAGAAAAACGAATGAAGTCCCTTCGAAAAGTACCTTCGAAACTTACCTTACTTCAGGTAATAGAGAAGGGCGCTAATATATGACAATATGTGACAACATGGGATTGATCATGTTCAGTTTCGAAATATTTTGCTTGAAAGGCAGTTTGATCGCAAAAAAGATCCTGAAAATTTTCGGGAGATTTTGCTTTCAACCGATCGCTATGAAAAACGCGGCTTAAAACGAAGGTTGATCGAGAATGCCTATTCTTTATTTACGCTGACCCATGAACCATGACGGTAATCTGAACAGGGATACATAAATGCAGAATTCACTTACGTAATTAAAGCTGCCGCGATGATCCTGTTCATCATGGTCCTATCAAGCATCTGAATCTCACTTTCAAGTCCACAATCAAGACCATCATGGCCTCCTCGATCAAATCCTGATCGTTTCCAGTGCCGCGAGCCGAAAAGAGCGGTTTGATAAGAGATCTATCCTATCAAATCTAAGTTACATTCAACCAATCAAGCAAGAGACCACAAGTTACATCTACTTATTATTACGATGGTACGAAGGTAATTATTAATAATAATATGAAGGTAATAATATGTAATAATTAAATGATATTGTCAAATTTACCGAACGAAAGGTGGTAATCAATACCCTAAATAAAGTAGCTACTAGCTAGCTAGCTAGCTAGCTACGATAGAGCGTAAGTCTGTGTCGCATTCTTGATTGGTTATTAAGATCTTTGTATTAATAAGATTTCGAAAATAGAAAATTGTTCGCACTCATATGCTTTTTGAGTAAGTGTTACTTAGACTACGAAAGCTCACGAAATTACGAACAGCGGGTTGGTCTGGTGGATGGGCGTCCTCAACAGAAATCGTTCCGGGGCTTCGGGCGACTTATTTTTTTCATCAGCCGAAGCTTCGCAGCTCAACACTCTTTTGAGGGGTTCCGGTCCCTGCGTCAATGTCAGCGGAGAGGCAGTTTCGGGACAGAATTCTCAAGGCCAGGACGGAGGTGTAGCTGCCAGCGAGGTATATGATCTGCACCAAAACGTCGCATTGGTCCCAGACAACAACCAGGTTCCCTCGTATTTTAGAACATTTTCGGCCACGCACGATGCGCGCCTTGCCTTCACTCTCCGATCTCGGAACCGAATTAATGCCCGTATTTTTTTTCCCTTGCTTTTCCCTTGCGTCGACGTTTCGAGTTTGCCACGCGCTCGAAACTGCGTTCTATCTTTTTCGTTAAAACTTACGTAAAATTTCAAACTTGCAGGGGCGCCCAAGAAGATCAATCGCGCGCGCACGAACAAAAGAATCGGTGGTACCGGGGAAGTTTGGCTCTAAGGAGTTGAAGAAGTCAAAGGAAAGGGGAATAAGTGAGCCCGCACACTTGCAGATTAAGCAGGAAACAGACAAAACCGAAGATATCAAATCCCATGGAAGAAGACCGAGACGCGTGGCTTCTGGTGGCATGGCGCCTTCTCTTGGTGAATCTCTCAAAGAAGAGCTCGGCATCAATCCCCCACACCTTCCCACTGTGTCTGGTGGAGTGACACATATGTCTGATGACTACCTTCAAGGACTTAGTATCGACAGTGGTGGCACGCCAAATTTCTTTCATGACAAGAGTCTTAATGATGACGCCCACACCATTTCTCTTGGAGCGCCTGCAAATAAAGGATGGGGTGGAAACCTTGGCGGCATGTTGGTTGCCACGCGAAGCACAGGCAGCGGGAGGAGTGGTGGCAGCAGCGGTGGGAAATCCCCAGGCTACTTTAACAACAATGAGCTCTCAGAGCTTTTTTCCATAGTGCGGGGAAAATCATCCTTCGGTGAACCAGACGGCACGAAAAGACGGCAGAGCGCTGACGCAGTCAAACCGAGGACCATTTTGAAGGCCACAGCGACAACTGGTGCTGGTCTATCTCAATTTGAACAACTCGCTAGCTTGCCAGAGCATTTGCGTGCACTTCCTCCGATTCGAACCAAGTCTATGCCCGAGCCAGGTGGAGGTGTACACATACAAGAGAGCTCGGGTCGTTTGTTTGCTGGCCTCACCCCACATGGCTACATAGGTAGTGGGCTCACTCCAACTGCAGTGACTCCTGGAAGCATTACAGGATTTCCTGGCGTTGATCATTTTGGGATGAGTTTGACAGAGGGGCACCAGGGTGGCTTAACTCCAGGCATGCCCGGCTGGGCGAGTGCTGCGCAGCAAGCGGTGCAAACGGCTCAGGACGAGCTCGTGAATGCCGATGGGGGAAATATTACTAAGCAGACGTTTGCTGGGGAAAATAGGGCATCCAATCTTGTAAAAGTGGCCGCCAGCAGAAACCATGGGAGCAAGGCAGGGGCTAAGAAAGGTAAAGATAGGCCGAAGAACGAGCAGCGTGACGATGATGTAGACAACATCCCATTGAGTGGTTTGGTCAAAATTTCAGGGGTCGGTGGTGCTGCGGTTGCCGCAGCAGCAGCAGCTGCCAAACTTGGGATTTCCCTTCCGGGAACTGCTGACAAAATTTCAATCGAAGAAGATATCTATGATGTTGACGATGACGACGGAGACAAGCTTGGGTCCACCAAGTCACGCTCACGTAGCTGGCTACCCTCTGAAGATGAGCTTGTGCGTGCTCTAGTCGCACAGCACGGCCCACGGAAATGGACTTTGATTGCTTCACGACTGAAAACTAAAACACAAAAGCAAGTTTACGCTCGTTGGCGCGATTATCTTCAACCTGGTCTGACCACGAAACCGTGGTCTAAGGAAGAGCAAGCTAAGTTAGTAGAACTCCAAGCTCATGTCGGGAACCAATGGGCTGTCCTCGCACGTCTCATGCCCGGTCGCTCTCCAAATGCCATAAAGAACAGGTTTCATGCAACCAAGCGAAAAATGGAGCGTCACAACAAGCGGGAGGGATCAAATATAGCATCCACAGAGGTCAAGCATGCAGGCAAAAAACAGAAAACCGTCGCCAAGGTAACGAAATCCCCCCCGCATAAGGGGAGGCAACTTAATGATCAAGAGGAAGAGTACAGCAAGGAGGAACAGATGGCGGTGGAGGGACTTTTACTTGCCGATACCCCAACTTCTCTTTTAGCTCTGACAGAGAAAGAATCGATATCTAAGCAGTTTGATGTTGCAAACGCTTCGATAGAGGATAGAATGCGGGAAGAAGCTGACAAGGCTAAATTAGCAGAGTCGGTAGTGAAGAAGCCCACGAAGCGGTGAAATGGTAGGCGTAATTTATTATTGATGTTACTGTGACAACATGTTGGTCCCACTGCAATTCGTTGGGCATGTGCCTATGCACGAAAATCAAATCTTCATTGATTCAATCGAAACGGCATCTAGAAAATAACTTAGGGAACAAACTCTCACCTTCTATTTCACGCAAAGGTCTTGACCGCCTTCGAACATCTTTTTCTG
>JACLAB010000414.1_pt1 | contig 58996 bp, 56 predicted proteins | sample 8027921 | NCBI WGS metagenome assembly JACLAB01 (sample SAMN15725117, study PRJNA655200) | protist metagenome | isolation source: fluorescence activated cell sorting (FACS) single amplified genomes of... | place: USA: West Boothbay Harbor, Gulf of Maine | collected 2000-07-19 | reverse complement strand
TCAAGAAGGTTGTTGTAGTTGTTTGTTGGATCGTAGTCACGAACCATGAAGATTGCAGCGTGTGCTGCAGCTCCACAAATACAGAATCCACCAATCCACATGTGGTGTGTGAAAAGCGAAAGCTGTGTTCCGTAATCTGTTGCAAGGTACGGGTATGGTGGCATTGCATACATGTGGTGCGCTACAATAATCGAAAGCGATCCGAAAAGTGCAAGGTTAATTGCAAGTTGCGCATGCCATGATGTTGTAAGAATCTCGTAAAGACCCTTGTGCCCTTCACCAGTAAAAGGCCCCTTGTGTGCTTCAAGGATTTCCTTCATGCTGTGTCCAATACCCCAGTTTGTGCGGTACATGTGTCCAGCAATAATGAAAAGAACTCCAATTGCAAGGTGGTGGTGTGCTGTATCTGAAAGCCAAAGACCTCCAGTTACAGGGTTAAGACCACCACGGAATGTAAGGAAGTCTGAGTATTCTGTCCAGTTAAATGTCCAGAATGGTGCAAGACCTTGTGAAAAACTTGGGTAAAGCTCAGCCATGAGGTCACGGTTAAGCATAAACTCATGCGGAAGTGGGATCTCTTTTGGATCTACTCCAGCATCAAGAAGTGTGTTCACTGGTAAAGCAATGTGAATCTGGTGTCCCGACCATGAAAGACTTCCAAGACCAAGAAGTCCTGCAAGGTGGTGGTTCATCATTGATTCTACATTTTGGAACCATTCAAGCTTCGGTGCAGCTTTGTGGTAGTGCCACCATCCTGCAAAGAACATAAGTCCTGCGCAGATGAGTGCACCAATCGCTGTACTATAAAGTTGAAGTTCGCTTGTAATTCCGCTTCCGCGCCAAAGTTGGAAGAATCCTGAAGTAATTTGTACCCCTTGGAATCCACCACCTACGTCACCGTTAAGAATTTCTTGTCCTACGATTGGCCAAACCACTTGCGCACTTGGTTTAATGTGCGTTGGGTCACTGAGCCATGCTTCATAGTTAGAAAAACGTGCACCGTGGAAGTACATTCCACTAAGCCAAATAAAGATTACACCAAGTTGACCAAAGTGTGCACTAAAAACCTTACGCGAAATGTCTTCAAGATCGGTTGTGTGGCTATCAAAGTCGTGTGCATCGGCATGGAGATCCCATACCCATGTTGTTGTCGCAGGACCTTTCGCAAGTGTTCGTGAGAAATGTCCGGGTTTTCCCCATTTTTCAAACGAAGTTGGTACTGGGTCACGATCGACTACAATCTTGACTGCCTTTACCTCGCGTTCTGGTGGGCTAATTGTCATTAAAGTTTCCTCGTTAATTCATAAATTACTTTCGGTCCACAAAAAGGACGTTGAAAAGTAATGAGTGCGCTCTACATGTAAAAAAAAGCAGCAAAAGTCTTGTGCCTTGTATCCTATAGAGCCAAGCCTACTTCAAAAAATGACAGATAAAAATGTCAAAATGCAATGCAATGGTATAAAGTATGGTAGTTCTATTATGCCTGTAAGTGTGCGTCTTGTCACCCTGTATGCCCTGCTTTTACAGACTTTTTTGAGCCCCGCGGCTGCGCCCGTCGGGTGTGGGCCAGAAGACTCGTAGGTTGGCAAAGAAAAAAGTTGCCAAAGTTGCGAGAATAAGGCACACTAGTATGTAGAAATAGGGGACTGTAGTTCAATTGGTTAGAGCACCGCCCTGTCACGGCGGAAGTTGCGGGTTCGAGTCCCGTCAGTCCCGAAGGAAGTAAAAAAAACATGACAAATAGCGTGAAGCTTTTGTGTTTTTTCTCTATAATAGATATGTCGCCTCTATACTTTATTTTTGGTGAAATTTTCTTAAGGAGAAGAACACATGGCTACATCTCTTTTACCCTCAATTTTTGTACCTCTTGTAGGTTTAGTTTTTCCAGCTGTAACAATGGCAGCACTTTTTCTCTATATTGAAAAAGAAGAGATCAACTAATATGGATGGGGCAACAGTGCACCCTTGGTCTTTCCTTTGGAAGCCTCTGGTGCGTTGTCCTTTTTCATTTCTGACATAGAGCGAAAAAAGAGTCTCATGTGCTTTGCACAGAGCTGTGTTTTTGATCCCTATGTTTGACACCGTCTTGGCATTCGACATGTACACCGAGCCCTGGTTTGTCCCTGTATCTGTCCGCCCAAAACGCTATTCACCTTATTATTGTGGAATTACTTCTATGAATCTTGAATTAATTGGTCAACTCGTAAGTGTTGCGCTTGTTGTTGGAGCAGGTCCAATCATTGTTGCTGCTGTGTATGCACGTGGTGGGAACCTTTAAGTAAAACCTGTATCCATGGGAACGAACCGTGGCTCTGGACCAGACAGTGCTTTCGCCTGTGTGGGACTGGCTCCGTCGTTTCCACTTACTGTACAATTACCTTTTTACATGTATGCCTTTATCTGATACACAAGTTTTTGTTGCTCTTTTTGTTGCCCTCATTACGGGTATTCTTTCCGTACGTCTTGGTACACAGTTATACAAGTAAACTGGAAAGCGTTTTTCTCAGGGTCACCATCGTTGGATCCTCGTGTTCGAGACTACCTTCGGATGGAGTCGCCCCTGGTGTAAAGCGGATCGAAAAATATAATTGTTTAAATAGAGGACATTTGCTACTCTACTAAATAGAACATGTCGGAGTGTAGCGCAGTTTGGTAGCGTACGTCGTTTGGGACGATGTGGTCGCAGGTTCGAATCCTGTCACTCCGAGCCTTCACATAGAGTGTACACCCTTGTGCACCAAGATCTTCCCGTATGCGTCCTTAGTTCAGTTGGTAGAACGCAGGTCTCCAAAACCTGATGTCGTAGGTTCGAGTCCTACAGGGCGTGAAAGAAAACCATCAGATAAAGTCTTGTCTGACCATCCACATCTTGGTACACTACAAGTGGAGAGATGACTGAGTGGCCGAAAGTACTTCATTGCTAATGAAGCGTACGAGCAATCGTACCAGGGGTTCGAATCCCCTTCTCTCCGAAAGATAGACGCCTCAACGGGTCTGGACCCGGTCCACAGAATTTCTTTTGCCAAGGTTCTTGACTGAATGCCTCTCTTTTAAGTATCCTATACACATAAAGATATTGACCCGGTGTAGGCCCACAATGGGGTGCACTAGATACTGGTGTACCTGGCTCCTCGCAGTACATGGGAGAGAGTACCTAGACCGATAATCGTACATCTTCGTCGAGTGAAAACGAAGAGTTAACCCTTAGACTATCGCTTATGACTCGAGTAAAACGTGGAAACGTGGCAAGAAAACGCCGTAATAAAATTTTAGATCTGAACCGTGGATTCCGTGGATCGCATTCGACCCTCTTCCGTACAGCACAGCAGCGTAGCTTAAAAGCACTTTCATCTTCATACAGTGATCGTCGCAAAAAGAAGCGTGACTTCCGTCGTTTATGGATTCGTCGTATTAATGCAGGTTCTCGCGCCGCTGGGATGACGTATAGTGTGTTTATGCACGCCTTAAAAACAGAAGGTATTGGATTAAACCGTAAAATGCTTTCGCAGCTTGTGATCTTAGATCCAACAAGTTTTACACAGCTTACACAGAAAGCACGTGCAAAGTAAGGGCACAGAGCCCTTTGTCCGCCTGTAGCGGCTCCAGAGTGCATGCAGGCTTTTCCTTCAGAAATGGAGAAAGGCTTGCATCTGTTTCTGGTTTTTGGTATGGTAATGTATACGGAGAGGTGTCAGAGTGGTTTAATGTATTGGTCTTGAAAACCAATGTAGCGCAAGTTACCGTGGGTTCAAATCCCACTCTCTCCGAGTAAATAAAAGGTGTCGACCACGAAAAGAAAAAACTTATGGGAAGAAGGGCATTAGGTTTTGATTTGTAGGCCTTTTTGGGATATACTAGAAGTGCTAGCTCATTCCTTACTTTGACCTGATTGGAGATTTTTCTCATGACGCAACTTTTCATTCTTGGACGATTACCGGAAGCGTACGCACCGTTCGACCCGCTCGTAGACGTACTCCCGATTATTCCCGTTCTTTTCTTACTTCTTGCTTTTGTTTGGCAAGCTTCCGTAAGTTTTCGTTAATTGCCGAAAGATGCACGCTTCGGCGTGTGTTCTTTTATTTACCTCGCTCATTGGAGAAAGTAAAACAGTATGCTTACGCTAAAAATTCTTGTTTACACAGTAGTGATCTTTTTCATTTCACTTTTCGTATTTGGGTTCCTTTCAAATGACCCAGGGCGTAACCCAAGTTCGAAAGATTTCGAATAACTTCTCTTGGGCATGATGCCTAGTCTCGAAAGAGCTTCGCGCACATGCCAAGAAAAGGGCGTTTACACCCATTTTTGTCTCTTCTACCACCCCAAGTGTAGGTGCGTGGTAGCATTCGAATACCCTACGGCCTTTGGCCACCTGGGAGGCCCACCCTGTGGCTTCTCTGAATCAAGGGGACAGAATCAAATAGCTCGCCTAGCTGTATGATCCCGAATGCATTGTTTTTGTTAGGAGGATACCATGAAGGATCTTACAATTTATCTTTCAACAGCGCCAGTGCTTGCTGCTCTTTGGTTTAGCTTTCTTGCTGGTCTTTTGATTGAATTAAACCGCTTTTTCCCAGACGCACTTACTTTCCCTTTATTTTAAAAAGGACGAGAGAAGTGCTCTGGTGGAGTAGTTCTACTACTCCAGAATCCTCGTGCCTGGCCCTTTCTGGGGCAGGTGTCGGGGTGCCCCGCTTCTTACCCACCAAAGGCTGGGCAAAACCTATACTTGACATTCAGCCTATAAACGTGTAATTATATATACATATGTATCCGCCGGGATAGCTCAGTCGGTAGAGCAGAGGACTGAAAATCCTTGTGTCACCAGTTCAAATCTGGTTCCTGGCAAAGACAAATACAGATGGGTGATAAAGCCCTTGTCACCACGATTGAACCTGTGTACAATAGATACGAAAGGTGGTCTCCGAGAGGCGCACCAGATTCGTACGAGTAGATTTAGAGATTATGGATTCGTGTTCTTCATAAAGAAAAAAATTATGTCACCGCAAACAGAAACTAAAACACAAGCTGGATTCAAAGCTGGAGTTAAGGATTACCGTTTAACTTACTACACTCCTGATTACCAGGTGCAAGCAACTGATATTCTTGCAGCATTCCGTATGACACCACAACCAGGTGTACCATGTGAAGAGTGTGGAGCAGCTGTAGCAGCTGAGTCATCAACTGGTACTTGGACAACTGTATGGACTGATGGTCTTACTCAGCTTGACCGTTACAAGGGTCGTTGTTACGATATCGAGCCAGTTCCTGGTGAAGATAACCAGTACATTGCATACATTGCATACCCAATCGACTTATTTGAGGAAGGGTCAGTAACTAACCTTTTCACATCAATTGTAGGTAACGTATTCGGATTCAAGGCACTTCGTGCACTCCGTTTAGAGGACTTACGTATTCCAGTAGCTTACTGTAAGACTTTCCAGGGTGCTCCTCACGGAATCCAGGTTGAGCGTGATAAGTTAAACAAGTACGGACGTGGTCTTCTTGGATGTACTATTAAGCCTAAGCTTGGACTTTCTGCTAAGAACTACGGTCGTGCAGTATACGAGTGTCTTCGTGGTGGTCTTGACTTCACGAAGGATGATGAGAACGTAAACTCTCAGCCATTCATGCGTTGGCGTGACCGTTTCCTTTTCGTAGCTGAAGCTATTTACAAGGCTCAAGCAGAAACAGGTGAGATTAAGGGACACTACCTTAACGCAACAGCTGCTACATCTGAAGAGATGATCAAGCGTGCTGTGTGTGCTAAGGAATTAGGACTTCCTATTATCATGCATGACTACATTACAGGTGGTTTCACTGCAAACACTTCACTTGCAATCTACTGTCGTGACCACGGATTACTTCTCCACATTCACCGTGCAATGCACGCAGTAATTGACCGTCAGCGTAACCACGGAATCCACTTCCGTGTACTTGCTAAGGCACTTCGTCTCTCTGGAGGTGACCACCTTCACTCAGGAACTGTAGTAGGTAAGCTTGAGGGTGAGCGTAACGTAACACTTGGTTTCGTTGACCTTATGCGTGACCCAATCGTTGAGAAGGACCGTGACCGTGGAGTTTACTTCACACAGAACTGGGGTTCTCTCCCTGGAGTAATGCCAGTAGCATCTGGTGGTATTCACGTATGGCACATGCCAGCTCTCGTAGAGATCTTTGGTGATGATGCTTGTTTACAATTTGGTGGTGGAACACTTGGACACCCATGGGGTAACGCTCCAGGTGCATCTGCTAACCGTGTAGCTCTTGAGGCTTGTACTCAGGCTCGTAACGAAGGACGTGACCTCGCTCGTGAGGGTGGTGACGTTATCCGTGCAGCTTGTAAGTGGTCTCCTGAGCTTGCAGCAGCTTGTGAAGTATGGAAAGAGATTAAGTTCGAATTCGATACTGTAGATACTCTCTAATACACTTGCGTAGCTACTATTTCTTTGAGCTTTGCTTAGAGAGATAGACTTTTCCATGCCCTGGGCCAAGCGCCCAGGGCGTGGAAGCTCCATCTATCTATTACGAGGGATCCCTAACATGATTGAAGCACTTCTTTTTGGAATTGTTCTTGGACTCATCCCGGTGACACTTTCGGGGCTTTTTGTAACAGCCTACCTTCAGTACCGTCGTGGAGATCAATTAAATCTTTAGATTTAATGCATTTGATTGCACAGGCATTCCATGCGCCACGTGAGGGGCGAATCAAAGTGGTTGCAGTTGCAGCTTACACACGGAACGCCCCATACCACTGGCCTTTGTTGTACAGACCGTGTACACACCCCCTTTCCATCCATAACCCCATAAAGACCTTATATCCCTTCTTTAGAGGCCGTCGAGAACGCCTATGCGCATGATGTAGTTCTTTTATACTATAGTTTCTGAGCACGCCGAAGCGAGGGAACCCACGCCAAAGCATGGGTTCATTCAATGCACTCTATTAGAAGTTCATTTCTGAAAGTTGTACTTTCTCGAATTGCTTCTTCTTAAGTACAAGGAATACTTGTGCAATAAGTACAAAACCAAGGAAAATAATAAGCCCTTGGAGGCGAGCTGGGTTTTGGAGTACGATTTCTGTCTCTCCTTGTCCAAATCCACCTACGTTCGGGTTATTTGTTAACGGTTGATCTGCTTGTACAGCTTGACCTTCTGCTACAAGAATATCAGGTCCAGCTGGGATTGCTGTTGTTACTTTATCTCCGGCTGCAGAAGTAATAATCACATCTACACCTTTATCCGTTGTGTTTACAGCAGTTACTGTACCGGCTGTTGGTGCGTTATATACTGTGTTGTTACTCTTTGTACCATCTGGATATACTTGTCCACGTCCACGGTTTCCACCAAGGTAGATTGGGTACGTAAGGTAGTTTACATCCTTCGATTTTGCTGGGTCCGGTGCAAGCACTGGGAATACCATCTCACTGTATTTCTTACCAGGAACTGGTCCTACAATAAGGATGTTCTTCTTATCTTCACTGTACGGCTGGAAGTAAAGTTTTCCAACTTTCTCTTGAAGTTCTGGAGAAATACGCTCTGGTGGTGCAATTTGGAATCCTTCTGGAAGGATAAGTACAGCTCCAACATTTAATGGACCTTTCTTACCGTTTCCAAGAACCTGCTTCACCTGCTGATCGTATGGGATTTTTACCACGGCTTCAAACACAGTATCTGGAAGTACCGCTTGAGGTACTTCGATATCCACTGGTTTTTGCGCAAGGTGACAGTTTGCACATACAATACGTCCAGTAGCTTCACGTGGGTTTTCATACCCATTTTGTGCATATACTGGGTACGCATTCGCTGACCCTGTGAATGCGAGCATAGATGCTACTACCGCACTCATAAAAAAGTTTTTAGTATTCATACTGAATTCAAATGAAAAAAATGATAGGAAATTTCCTTTATACTGGGGCAGAAGGACTCGAACCTCCGAATAACGGAGCCAAAAACCGTCGCCTTACCACTTGGCTATGCCCCAAACTACATTATATTATGAAGGTCAGGCGTGAAAAAGTCAACGCCTGTCCATTCTGTTGACACCCTGTGGACCGTCCAGAGACAGTCTTTGGGTGGACGTGGTTACCAACTGGCCTTACGTACGCCAGGAAGTAAACATTGGTGTGCCATTTCACGTAAAACATGACGTGAAAGACCGAAATCACGGTAGTACCCTTTCGGGCGACCTGTTTGTGCACAGCGGTTGTGTAAACGTACCGGTGCACTGTTTCGAGGTAAAGTTTGGAATTGACGGTGAATCGTCACCACTTCACGGATAGAACCTGCATTACGGAGATCTTGCTTAAATTGTGCACGTTTTTGTGCGTATTTTTCTACAAGACGTTGGCGTTTTGTTTCACGCGCAATCATCGATTTTTTTGCCATATGTCAAAAGGAGGTGTAAATAGTATAAGGGCTTCGAGCGTACGTCCACCACGGAAGGTACACATAAAGGGAAATACATAGAATTCTTTAGTCCTACTTTACCATACTTTTCCCCCTGCGTCACCCCTTTGTCAACATTCAATTGGATCTTTTACCTATAGATGGAGAAGAAGGTGTGCCCGCCTTCATGGTGTCTCCCGGACGGGAGAGGTGCTCCGAAGAGCACCATGCAAAACCGTGGCCTAGGATAGGCCTCGCGTCGTATCCAAGAAAAGGGTCTTTTCCGATGGGGAAAAGGTGCTCAGAAGAGCGGTCTTGGACAGGACTGTATTATTTTGCTGATTCAAGGAAAGTTGCAGTGTATGCTGCAATACCTTCTTTTAACATTTCTTCAGCTTCTGGAGACATTTTCTTAGAATCCATTACTTCAGTTCCAAACGCTGGCTTGTTTGTCTTCATGTACTGACGAAGACCTTCAAGGAATGGACGTACTTGATCTACAGCGAGTACATCAAGGTATCCTTTTGTTCCAGTGTAAATTGTTACAACTTGCTGATCCACAGAAAGTGGTGCAGATTGTGCTTGCTTAAGGAGTTCACGTAAACGTACTCCACGTGCAAGTTGGTTTTGTGTTGCCTGGTCAAGGTCAGAAGCGAACTGTGAGAATGCCTCAAGCTCAGCGAACTGTGCAAGTTCTAACTTAAGTGTTCCAGCTACTTGCTTCATAGCCTTAATCTGTGCTGCTGATCCTACACGTGATACTGAGATACCTACGTTAATTGCTGGACGAATACCAGAGTTGAAGAGGTCAGCTGAAAGGAATACCTGTCCATCCGTAATTGAAATTACGTTTGTTGGAATGTATGCAGATACGTCTCCACCTTGTGTTTCAATAATTGGGAGTGCAGTCATACTTCCTTCCCCTAATGATTCATTAAGCTTCGCTGCACGCTCAAGAAGACGTGAGTGAAGGTAGAATACATCTCCAGGGTATGCTTCACGTCCTGGTGGACGCTTAAGAAGGAGGGACATTTGACGGTATGCTTGTGCTTGCTTCGAAAGGTCATCATAGATGATGAGCGTTGCACGTCCTGTGTACATAAAGTACTCAGCAAGTGATGCACCAGTATATGGTGCAAGGTACTGAAGCGTTGCTGGCGCATCTGCGTTCTCAGCTACAACAATTGTGTAGTCCATTGCACCTGCATTTGATAATGTTGTTACAATTTGTGCTACAGATGAAGCTTTTTGTCCAATCGCTACGTATACACAAATACAGTCACCACCTTTCTGGTTAATAATTGTATCTGTTGCTACAGCAGTTTTTCCTGTTTGACGGTCACCAATGATTAACTCACGCTGTCCACGTCCAATTGGGATCATCGCATCAATGGATACAAGTCCAGTTTGAAGTGGCTCATATACAGATTTACGTGCAATAATTCCTGGTGCAGGTGATTCGATTAAACGTGTATCATCTGCTTTAATATCTCCCTTACCATCGATTGGGCGAGCTAATCCATCCACAATACGACCTAAGAAAGCTTCTCCAACAGGTACTTGAGCAATTTTTCCAGTTGCTTTTACTGGATCACCTTCTTGAATAGCAAGTCCGTCACCCATAAGTACGGCACCTACGTTATCAGATTCAAGGTTTAAAGCAATACCAATTGTACCATCTTTAAATTCAAGTAATTCACCAGCCATTACTTTCTCTAATCCGTAAATTCGAGCAATTCCATCTCCAACTTGAAGTACAGTTCCTACATTTACAACTTGTGCTTCTTGTGAGTATTGCTCAATCTGTTGGCGAATAACGCTACTAATTTCATCTGGGCGAATTTTTACCATGTGATCCTCGGTTCGATTCAATCTTTGGGATTAACTTTTCACAAATTGGTAGGCCGAAGCGTACCGCATAGAGAGGAAGACAGAGTCGGCCGTGCCGGTGTCTTCAAGAGCGTGGCTTCTCTCAGCGAAGCGACTCTTTAAAATACACACTTTGGGCACACGTATTAAAGTGTGCTGTTCATAAGTGCAATTTTTGCGTCAATGTACTGACGGTGAAGCTTATCATTCATGCGTGCACGAATACCTTCTACCGCTTTTTCAAAAGCAGCACTGACAAGTTGTTGACGGAATGCGTTCACAACTTTTTCTTCTTCGAAGCGAATTGTCTCTTCTTTGAGGTCTTCAAAACGTTGGTGAAGTTCTTCATAACGCTTTGTTTCCTCACGACGAAGAGCTTCCATTGTTTTTTGTCCTTCGCTTTGAATCTCTTTTACTTTTTCAGCAGCAAGAGCAAGTTCTGATTTCGCCGCGTCAAGTTCTAATTGCGCTTGCTTAAATCGATCATCTGCACTACGAAGACTGCTAAGAATTTTCTCTCGTCGACTATCTAAAATAGATGTTAATGTATCTTTTCCAAGTGAGAACACAAGGGGAAGAACAACAGCGAGGTTGAGAATGTTAGTTTCAAGAAGATTCGTGTTGAATCCGAATCCTTCTGCAAGTGATACCATTCGTGTGAAACCTCCAGGTCATTTGGAATTTGTATTGTATAGAGGACGCATCGCGTCATCCCTTTCCCACACCTTTCGGAGGCAAAAAAGGCTCTATACGCCGCTGTCAGAAACTGACGGCAGCATACCCGCTCGACGCTCATTTATGTGAGACCCCGAGCGGACAGGCGTATTTCTTTTGGAATTTCAAAAAATGAAATTAAGAAACAAATGGGTTTGCAAACATTAATGCTAATGCAACTACAAGACCGTAAATTGTTAACGCTTCCATGAAGGCTAATGATAAAAGAAGTGTTCCACGGATTTTTCCTTCAGCTTCAGGTTGGCGTGCAATACCTTCTACAGCTTGACCAGCTGCAGTACCTTGACCAATACCAGGACCGATAGCTCCAAGTCCGATTGCTAAACCAGCACCGATAACAGATGCAGCACAAATTAATGGGTTCATTGTATATTTCCTTTTTACAAGTTGCTTATGCAATTGAAGAGTAACAGGTTTCCCCCTTTTTTTAAAGCATCTTTGTATTTAATCTTTGCATGCCCCATCCTCAGACACCTGGATATCGGGGTCGACCACCGAATGGACCATGTCCAGGGGGTCTCCTTGGGAACCGTACCTTGGGTGTCAGTCTGTCTTTTGTCTCTGGTCTTATATGTTTTCAACGTGATGCGGAGAATAAATCTCCGCGCACGGTGGCTTGGTGCAGGGCTTTGCATTGCTACAGAGCACATGCGACGAAGCCGTCGGGGTGTTTAGTGCCCCTCAAGTGCCTCACCAATGTATGCTCCAGCAAGTGTCGCAAAAATGAGTGCTTGAATGGCACTTGTAAAAAGTCCAAGGAAAATAAGCGGAATTGGAATCACAAGAGGGACTAATGATACAAGTACAGCTACTACAAGCTCATCAGCAAGAATGTTTCCGAAAAGACGGAAGCTTAATGATAATGGCTTTGTGAAATCCTCAAGGACGTTAATTGGAAGAAGAATTGGTGTTGGTTCTACGTACTTCCCAAAGTAATCTAACCCTTTTTTCTTTAATCCAGCATAGAAATATGCTACAGAAACTAAAAGAGCAAGTGCTACTGTCGTATTAATATCATTTGTTGGTGCTCCGAGTTCTCCATTAGGAAGTTCAATTACTTTCCATGGAATAAGTGCACCTGACCAGTTTGAAACAAAGATGAAAAGGAAAAGTGTTCCAATAAATGGTGTCCACGTTAAGTAGTCTTCTCCAATCTGTGTTTTCGCAATGTCACGAATGTATTCAACCACGAACTCAGCTAAGTTTTGTCCACCTTCTGGGACAGGCTTTAAATTACTTGTTGTTACAAGTGCAAATGCAATCACGAGTCCAAGTACAATCCACGAGTTGATTAATACTTGACCATGCATTTGGAGCCCGCCAAGGGTCCAATAAAAATGTTGACCGATTTCCACGGCAGAAATATCGTATAAGAAATTCATCACCTTTCTCCATGCTTTGATGTCTCACACCGATATCATACCTTATTTTCCCCAAATAAACAGTGAACTTCTATTTATTTCATGGGTCCATGCCCGTTGAGTTGATCCATCTCTAGGGGTAAGGCGAATCGAACGCCCGTCCATAGGCTTCGGAGGCCTAGGCTCTACCACTGAGCTACACCCCTATGGAGTCTCTCTATTCTCTTTTGTGGCTGGAGGGATTTGAACCCTCACGCAGTATTAGCTGCAGGAGATTTTAAGTCTCCAGTGTCTACCATTCCACCACAGCCACACATCATCTTTTTATTGGGCCGAACTGGATTTGAACCAGTGTAGGCAAGCCAGCGGATTTACAGTCCGCCCCCATTAACCACTCGGGCATCGACCCAGTACTCCCAGAAGGGAAGCGTGCTCCGAAGAGCTGCGAAAGCCCACCGTTGGATGGGACATGTCTTAGAGAGGACTCGAACCTCCACGCCGATAAGCACAAACCCCTCAAGCTTGCGTGTCTACCATTCCACCACTAAGACATACTTTTAGTGTACAAGAAATACCCAAAGAGTTCAAGTATTTCTTATACGAGAAGAAAGAACTTCTCTGCATACGAGACACAGCCACGCCTGTAGGGCAGGGCTGCATTCCATAGACAAAAAAACGTGTTTAACGTTTTGAGAATTGTGGTGCTTTACGTGCTTTCTTTAATCCATACTTCTTACGCTCTTTTTTGAGCGCATTACGTGTAAGGTACCCTTGTGCTTTTAATTCACTACGGTAGGTTTGATCCATTAAACAAAGGGCACGCGCACAGCCAAGACGGATTGCATCCGCTTGTCCAGTGAGCCCACCACCTGTTGTTTGAATAAACACATCACACTTTTCTTCTAATTGGAAAAGTTGTAAAGGTTTAAGGATTGTTGGGTATTTCCCTTGTAAATACACCTGAGCATCGACTTGATTAATTTGAATTGTGCCCGTTCCCGGGGATGCAATTCGGACTTGCGCGCTTGCTCGTTTGCGTCGTCCTGTAGCCGACCAAATTTGTTGCATAGACAATCTCCATGATTGAAAGTAATGTGTGCGGTTTCGCCCTCATGTGAGGTACGAGGGGCTGCGTCCAAGGCCGTGGTACTGGGTCTGTCTCCCAGGTTCCTATGTTTCTTGAACTAATTCAATCCCATAGGTTTCTAAGGCTTTAGCCACTTCTTCAGCTGACTTTTGCCCGAAATTACGAAGAGCTAAAAGGCTCTGGTAAGATTCACGGGAGAGGTCTGCTAAAGTCAGAATTTGTGCTCGTTTAAGACAATTATACGCACGTAAGGAAAGTTCCAATTGCTCAATAGCGATCGTTTCAAAATACGCCATTTGATTATTTGGAACATCTGCCGGTTGAGACACTTCATCCATGCCCACAAGAGGTCGTGGTTCTTGAAGGGTCGCACGCGTAATTTCAGTTAAAATGGCTCCAGCATGTTTAAATGCCGCATGAGGATGGATACTTCCATTTGTTGTAATCTCAAAATGGATATATTCACCATGTGGTGGCCCATCATGCACCTTAAAATTCACTGTACGTACCGGCATAAAATTCCCGTCAATGGGCTGGAAAAGTCCAGATTTCACCTGCTCCATTTGGGGTGCCGCAGTTTGGCGTGGAGGGTAGAACCCTCGCCCATAAGGTTGGGTTGGTTTTTTCCATACACGGTACCCTGTTGCTTGTTCAAGAATGAAGCTCAAATGAAAGGGCGTATGCGCATTCATAAGGGTTGCAATAGGTTGTGTTGGATCCACACAATACACACCTTCAGGTAATTGCATATCTCCGGCACAAATGACGCGCGGTGATGTAGAAAGCTCAAAGCCTTCTCCAGCATCCGTCGGTCCTTCATGTACAGATGGATCAATGGTAATTGTACCTTGCGGAGCTAATACATCGGGAAATGTATTAAAAAAGACAATATCTCGTAAATTCAGGAAAATTTCCACGACAGATTCGCGAATTCCCGGAAGGGTCACGAATTCCGTACGTGCATCATTGAGTTTTGCTGCTGTAATAGCAACTCCAGGTAAATCATTTAACAAGAGTCTGCGAAATGTATTTCCAAGTGTGACACCTTGCCCCGGAGCCACAGGGCCAAGAACAAGACGTGCATACTGGGTACGTGGATTTTTCTCTCGAAATTCAACACACTCCAATTTCGCTGACGAATTGGGAACAATAAAAGTCATAGTCGGTGTAGATATTCGTGGATATATACGCCCTTGTATGGGTGTTTGACGCGAAAAAACAAGGTGTCAATCCCTGCATGCAAGAGACTGTATGAAGGAGGTGTGAACGCCTGTCTGAAAACGAAAACTTCTGTTTACACACGACGTTTCTTTGGTGGTCGACAACCATTATGCGGTAATGGTGTCACATCACGGATTAAGGTTACCCCTAACCCGATTTGTTGAAGGGCACGGATCGCCATTTCACGTCCGGCACCTGGACCTTTCACCATGACATCTACATATTTGAGGCCATAGTCAAGGGATTTACGTGCAGCCTCTTCTGCCGCCGTTTGTGCAGCAAAAGGTGTCCCTTTACGTGCACCGCGGAAACCGCAGGCACCCGAAGAAGATGAAGCAATCACCATTCCCGAGCGGTCACTAATTGTAACCAGTGTATTATTGAACGTGGCTAAAATATGTACAACGCCACGTTGTACTTTTCGGCGGGCTTTTTTCTGTACGCCGCCTTTACGCTGTTTAGTAGCCATAGTATAAAATTACCAATATAGAATAAAAAATCCTCAAGGATCCATGCGTCTCAAAGAGATACATATAGACAAGTACAGGGATGGGGAAATACCCAGACTTGTTTCCGGGGTCTACAGATACCAGGTCTTAAAGGTCTCGATTAGGATGTCTTGGACGTCCCTGGGTTCCCTTTGTCTGTATTACGTAAACGATAGGTAATACGACCTTTGGTTAAATCGTAGGGGGTCAACTCCACAATCACTCGGTCACCTAAAAGAATTTTGATCGAGTTTCGGCGAATCTTTCCGGAAATATGTGCAAGGACCTGGAAGCCATTTTCAAGTTCTACTTGAAACATTGCATTGGGAAGAGACTCAATGACAGTACCTTCCATTTCAATAAGTTCGCGATCAGACATGGATTACCATAGGTAACAGAGCACTTCCCCGCCAATTCCTAAGGCACGTGCTTTTTTCTCTGTCATAATCCCTTGTGACGTTGAAATAATGGCAACCCCCATGCCATTGAGGACACGAGGGAGTTCTTTATGGTTGACATACATGCGAACACCTGGCGTGCTCACACGTTGAAATGTTTTTACCGAGCTTTTTAAACTCACTTCAAACATTCCATTTGCTTCCGGTTCAATATTTGAAAGGAAGCCTTCTTGAAATAATAATTGTGCGATATTGCGTGTTACTCGTGTAGCACGTAATACGACTGACGGTTTATTTGCAAGATGTGCATTACGTAAACGCGTAAGCATATCGGCAATTGTGTCATTAATCATAACATTTCCTCTACTGAGTATGTATACATCGTGCTTGACCACTGTGCAGAAGGCACAGATGTCACGCGTTTATTGTTTTGCTTTTTCACGGAATGGCATTCCAAGTTCTTTTAAGAGCGCACGCCCTTCTTGGTCGTTCGAAGACGTCGTCACAATGGCGATATCCATTCCACGGATTTGGTCGATGGTATCATAATTTAATTCAGGGAACATTAATTGTTCTTCTAAACCAAGGTTAAAGTTACCACGACCATCAAAACTTTTTGGACTAATGCCTTGGAAATCACGAATACGTGGAAGTGCAAGGTTCACAAGTCGGTCATAGAAGGCGTACATGCGTTCCCCACGAAGGGTTACACAGAGCCCAATAGGCATATCTTCACGAATTTGGAAACCTGCAATAGCTTTTTTCGAACGTTTCACAATAGGTGTTTGTCCGGCTAATACAGTAAGCTCTCCTGATAAGGATTCAAGGAGCTTCGCATTCTGTGAAGCATCTCCTACACCTCGGTTAATTACAATTTTTTCGAGGCGAGGAATTTGGTGTGTATTTTTATACTGGAATTGCTCCGTAAGTGCGGGACGCACTTGGTTTAAATACAAATTATGAAGGCGTTGAATCATAAGCGATAAAAAACTTAAAGAACCTCAGGCGCGAGAGACACAATTTTCATGAAATCGCGTTCACGTAATTCACGTGCAATCGGTCCGAATACACGTGTTCCACGTGGGTTCCCTTCTTTATTAATAATTACAGCAGCATTATCATCAAAACGGATAGACATTCCATTTTCACGTTGTACCGTGTGTGCTGTACGTACTACAACAGCACGTACGACATCAGATTTTTTTACTGGCATATTTGGTAATGCTTCTTTTACAACAGCAAGAATTACATCACCGATATTTCCATATTGCCGATTTAAGACGCGAATACACATAAGTTTACGTGCACCACTGTTATCGGCAACCTCAAGATAAGTTTGTGGTTGAATCATGGGAATTTAAGAGTCATTACGAAGAATACAGGGCACGGACGCAATTAGTCGGCCGTAAATCCTTCACGGATAAGAAATTTTGTTTTCACAGGCATTTTGTATGCTGCAATGCGCATAGAAGAGCGGGCAATCGCTTCAGAGACCCCACGCATTTCGTATAAGATTTTCCCTGGTTTCACAACAGCTACCCAATAATCAGGGGCTCCTTTTCCAGCTCCCATACGTGTTTCTGCAGCACGCGCTGTAATGGATTTATCAGGAAAGACGCGAATCCACAGCTTTCCACCACGGCGAGCATAACGACTCATGGCACGACGGCCAGCTTCGATTTGACGTGAGGTAATCCATCCAGGTTCAAGGGCTTGAAGGGCAAAATCACCAAAGGCAATTTTGTTTCCTCGCATGGCTTTCCCTGTTAAACGCCCACGGTGGGGCTTACGATATTTTGTTCGTTTTGGACTTAGCATTTGTTATCTCCCTTCGCTTCCTGATGGGGTAGATGCAGACGGTTGGGGTTTGAAGCGTTCCGTATCATCCTTACATACCCATACTTTAATACCTAAAATCCCATACACAGTGAGTGCACGAGCAGTAGCATAATCAATATCTGCACGAATCGTGTGTAATGGCACACGACCTTCGCGTGACCATTCACTTCGTGCAATTTCAGCACCATTTAAACGACCAGCAATTTTTACTTTAATACCCACGGCACCCGCTTGTTGCGCACTACGAAGTGCTTGACGAATTGTTCGACGGAAAGGTGCACGCTTTTCTAATTGCATGGCAATATTTTCTGCAATGCACACGGCATCCACTTCGGGTTGAACCGTTTTTGTTACGTATAAAGCCACACTACGGTGTGCTGGAAGTTTTGCCGATAAGGCTTCACGCACTTTGACTAAAGCCTCCCCTTTTGCACCTACAAGGGCACGGGGACGAGCGGTGAAAAATTCGATCTCAATACGATCGACTTGGCGGGAAATATTGACACGTGAAATACTCGCATCGCTTAAATGCTTTGCAACATAATCACGAATCACAAGATCTTCCTTAACCAAGTTGGCATAATCTTTTGGTTTTGCAAACCATTGCGAACGGTGTGTTTGTGTTACACCAATTCGGAATCCAAGAGGATGAACTTTTTGACCCATAGTATTTTTCTATTTCAAAATCAAGATCACGCGCGTTATAGGATTAACGGCGAGATTTTTTGTCAGTTTTTACGTGACCACGGAATGTACGTGTGGGTGAGAATTCACCAAGTTTATGCCCAACCATTTGGTCAGTCACAAAAACAGGAATATGCTCACGACCATTGTGCACAGCGATTGTGTGCCCAATCATAATTGGGGTAATTGTTGACCCACGTGACCAGGTCTGAATAACCGACTTTTCGCCTTTTGCATGTAACGCTTCAATCTTTTTCATAAGTTTGTGCGCTACGAAAGGCCCTTTTTTAAGAGAACGTGCCATAAGATATAAGAAGATTTATGAAACTTTTCTTCGGCGAAGAATAAGACTATCGCTATACTTTTTACGTGCACGTGTCTTACGACCAAGTGCAGGTTTTCCCCATGGGGTCATTGGCTGCGAACGACCCACTGGGCAACGTCCTTCACCACCACCATGTGGGTGATCTACCGGGTTCATAACACTACCACGTACGGTTGGACGACGCCCAAGCCAACGTGAACGACCCGCTTTTCCCATAGAAAGGTTCATCACTTCACTGTTCCCAACTTGACCAATTGTGGCCCAACATTGGTTATTTAAAAGACGAACTTCTCCAGATGGAAGACGCACAGTCACGAAATCACCTTCTTTAGCGACAAGTTGTGCAACACCACCGGCTGAACGCACAAGTTGTCCACCTTTTTTCGGGTGCACTTCAATGTTATGGATTTGTACCCCTAAAGGCATAGCTGCAAGTGGAAGAGCATTTCCAATTGCATTTGGTGCTGATGTACTCGCAATAATAGTGTCCCCTACTTGTAAACCAGTAGGTTGGAGAATATAACGTTTTTCACCATCCTCATATTGCACAAGGGCAATACGTGCATTACGGTTTGGGTCATATTCAATTGTGCGAACTTCAGCGTTCATGTCGTATTTATTACGACGGAAATCAATTTGACGGTATAAACGTTTATGTCCACCACCACGGTGACGGCATGTGATTACACCACGATTATTTCGCCCTTTTGCACGGTGCAATGAGCGGGTTAAAGACTTTTCTGGGCGAGTCTTACTTAATTCAGTACAGTCCGATACGGAACGGTGACGTGTTCCCGGCGTATATGCTTTGTAAAAACGAAGAGCCATATTAATCAAAAATAGGTAATGAGTCTCCAGATTTTAAGCGAATGATGGCGCGTTTTGTTCGCGGACGAACACCACCAAAGGCTGATTTCTTTCGGGGGAGACGATGTGTGTTCACTGAAATAACCTGTACACCATAGAGATCCTCGACGAGGGTCTTGATGTCGGTCTTTTTAAGATGTACATCCACATCAAACGTATAGCGCTCTGACTCAAGAAGCGTTGTCGATTTTTGAGTTACAATCACGCGTTTAATGAAGTCAATCATAAGCGTTAGGTTCCAACAGGAAGCAATTAAATAAGCAAATAAAATGAAGTGTTATACAACACACTAGGAAAAAAGCTGTCGCTCTATCAAAGAGGGACCACACATTTTATCTCTATCATACACCACACACAGAAAGAATGTGTAGACAATTTGAGCTTTTTTATTGTTCAATCTTTGTCATTATAGAGGTTTTACTACCGCCCCGTGGACCCTTCTGTCACAGCACATCTATGCACCAACCCGGATTTGAACCGGGACATGTTCTACGAACGACGAGTTATGAGCTCGCTGCATTAACCCTTCTGCCATTGATGCAACGCCACCAGCCTTAGGAAGGAATGTGTCCACTCTACTTATTATACCATAAGGATGAGTGAGCATTCATGAACACGCACCCATACCCATTAGAAGTTATAAGGTGTGGCGCTTTTGTGGGACTACTTGAAGAAACGACGCATCGTCAATTGGAATTAAGCCGAATGTACGCTCAAGCTCAAAAAGCGTTTCCATTTTCTCGTGCACTTGAACATTAAGTTTAAAAAAGTCTTTTTTAAGACTCTTTAAACGAGTGTACGCTTCGTCAGTGGTTTCGTCATCATCATACCCAAAATGTACTTCGCGACGGTAATAAAAGCCACTTTCTACAAGATCCTTCCATCTGTCGCGAGATGCTGTGCCTACTGAGTTAAATTTTTTTTCCACCACGCGTGCATTTCCACGCACGGTACGGTATGTAGTAAGCTCAACGCCATTTTCGTAGAAACCAATACTTTGGCTAAAAAGGGCATCAACCTCACGAAGGTATCTGAGAATAGTCTGTACTAAAAACATACAGTCAGGTTCCGTGTGAAAATGTGAGAATGCATTAAGGTGGGTGTCACTAATGACACTGTGCGGAGATTTGTGCGTTGCGTCAAAAGGGAAGTAAATACCGTGCGGAGGTTTGTGCGTTGGGTCAAAAGGGAAGTTCATAAAATGAAAGAATGGTTGAAAGACAAGAAAAGTCCCACTCTCCCAAAAGGGAGAGAGGAAAGGGTGACAGGAACATCTATTTAAGTTTATTGAAAAATAGTGAATAGGACTTGCCGTATTTACGTAGGATTATATATAGGAAAGACCTTAAGTCCCACTCTCCCAGAAGGGAGAGAGGACATTCAAGATGGTCAAGACCTCATAAAGAGTTCTCGAACAGCTTAGACTTGATTATGCGTTGATAGAAGGAGCTTCTACAGATGCAAGGTCAAGTGGGAAGTTGTGAGCGTTACGCTCGTGCATTACTTCCATACCGAGGTTAGCACGGTTTACGATATCAGCCCATGTGTTAATTACACGTCCGTTTGAATCTACTACAGACTGGTTGAAGTTGAATCCGTTAAGGTTGAAAGCCATAGTTGAAATACCCATAGCTGTGAACCAGATTCCCATTACTGGCCAGATTGCGAGGAAGAAGTGAAGTGAACGTGAGTTGTTGAATGAAGCGTATTGGAAGATAAGACGTCCGAAGTAACCGTGTGCAGCTACGATGTTGTAAGTCTCTTCTTCTTGTCCGAACTTGTATCCAGCGTTAGCAGATTCGTTCTCAGTAGTCTCACGGATGAGAGATGAAGTTACGAGTGAACCGTGCATAGCAGAGAAAAGTGAACCACCGAAAACACCAGCAACACCAAGCATGTGGAATGGGTGCATAAGGATGTTGTGCTCAGCCTGGAATACGATCATGAAGTTGAAAGTTCCAGAAATACCAAGAGGCATTCCATCAGAGAAAGAACCCTGACCGATTGGGTATACGATGAATACAGCTGCTGCTGCTGCTACTGGAGCAGAGTAAGCTACTGCGATCCAAGGACGCATTCCTAAACGGAAAGAAAGCTCCCACTCACGACCCATGTATGAACATACTCCGATGAAGAAGTGACATACGATAAGCTGGTAAGGACCACCGTTGTAAAGCCACTCATCAAGAGAAGCTGCTTCCCAGATTGGGTAGAAGTGAAGTCCGATAGCGTTAGATGTAGGGATTACAGCACCAGAGATGATGTTGTTTCCGTACATAAGTGATCCAGAAACTGGCTCACGGATACCATCGATATCTACAGGAGGAGCAGCAATAAATGCTACGATGAATACTGAAGTTGCTGTAAGTAAAGTAGGGATCATTAATACTCCGAACCAACCGATGTAAAGACGGTTCTCAGTTGAAGTAATCCATGAACAAAAACGTCCCCATACTGTTGCGTTTTCGCGGCGCTCTAAAGTTGCAGTCATAATAAAGAAGAAATAAATAGTTATAAAGAGTTACACAATCCACATCAAAGATGCCTCGGACCTGTTACTTCATAGTATACCATAGGCCCCATACAAATCGGTACAAACCCGAAAAAAAAGGGATGTCATGAGGTGTATTCCGATTGGGAAAGGACCCCCGAGAGTGTTTCATGTGTGTAGCATTTGATACATGGGTGAAAAGATTGACGCAAACCTGCAGCGTGCCTCCCGATATAAAAAGGGAGGAAACCAATACAAAAGGTTCAAATATAAAGTCGTTTAGATTATGGACAATAGGCCATAGAACTTTCTATGGCTATGTGTTATGTCTTATTCTTGGCATCGATATGTTTTCAGATACAGCTACCCGTATCCTATCGTTATCTCAAAGGCCTTTCACCACGCAGTTCGGAAAGGGATGCTGTGTCTCGACCTCGACGAAGACACCAAGAAAAAGAATCATCGCTGAGTAGACCCAACGGTGATTCATGGCCGCCTGAATCTCGAAGAGATTCAAAGCAACCTGTATTGGTATGGTATACAAAATCAAATCCCTCGGTCTATTAGGACATGTCAGCTTCAGAATGCATTACTGCACGTCTACTTCATGCCTATCAAACGGCTCGTCTTGCCGTGACCTTCCTTGTCTTTCGGTTGTACATACCTTCATAGAAGGATGAACGGTTGAGACAAAAGAGCACTCATCTTAAGGTGAACTTCCTACTTATATGCTTTCAGCAGTTATTTGCTCCAGACATAGCTACCCAGCGTTTACCCCTGGCGGGATAACTGGTACACTAGCGGTCTGTCCCCACCTGGTCCTCTCGTACAAAGGGGAGATCCTTTCAATGCTCTAAACGCCTACACAGGATATGGACCAAACTGTCTCACGACGTTCTGAACCCAGCTCGCGTGCCGCTTTCTATGGGCGAACAGCCCAACCCTTGGAACGTACTTCCGCTCCAGGATGCGACGAGCCGACATCGAGGTGCCAAACCTCCCCGTCGATGTGAACTCTTGGGGGAGATTAGCCTGTTATCCCTAGAGTAACTTTTATCCGTTGAGCGACGGCCTTTCCACACAGCACCGTCGGATCACTAAAGCCGACTTTCGTCTCTGCTTGACATGTCAGTCTCGCAGTCAAGCTCCCTTTTGCTTTTACACTCTATGGCTGATTTCCGTCCAGCCTGAGGGAACCTTTGCACACCTCCATTACCTTTTGGGAGGTGACTGCCCCAGTCAAACTGCCCGCCTGAAACTGTCGTCTTACCGGATGACGGTTAAGACTGAGCGCTCTAGCTTACCAAGAGTGGTATCTCACTGACGGCTCCCCTCTTCCCAGAAGAAAAGGTTCATAGCCTCCCACCTAAGCTGCGCAAAATAAGCTTGAGAGCAATTCCAGGTTACAGTAAAGCTTCATAGGGTCTTTCTGTCCGTGTGCAGGTAATCCGCATCTTCACAGATAGTTTTATTTCACCGAGTCTCTCTCTGAGACAGTATCCAGATCGTTACACCTTTCGTGCGGGTCGGAACTTACCCGACAAGGAATTTCGCTACCTTAGGACAGTTATAGTTACTGCCGCCGTTCACCAGGGCTTCAGTTGTTAGCTTCATCAAAGATTGACCAACTTCTTTAACCTTCTGGCACTGGGCAGGTGTCAGCCCCCATACATCGTCTTACGACTTTGCGGAGACCTGTGTTTTTGGTAAACAGTCGCCTGGATCTCTTCACTGCGGCCCCCTGAGGGGCACTCTTTCTTCCGAAGGTACAGAGCCAATTTGCCGAGTTCCTTAGAGAGAGTTATCTCGCTCCCCTTAGTTTATTCAACCCACTCACCTGTGTCGGTTTACGGTACAGGTAGTCTAGACTCGAAGTCGGATGAGCTTTTCTTGGAATAAATAGCATTCAACTACAGCGCATGGATCCATACTGCCAAGCATGGGCAACTGTACTAAATAGTATTTGTTCGTCCCTCAGGACTAAGCCTAGACTAGTGAAGGAATATAAACCTTCTTGCCATCGATTACGCCTTTCGGCCTCACCTTAGGTCCTGACTGACCCTGCGCGGACGAGCCTTGCGCAGGAACCCTTAAGTTTTCGGGGCACTGGATTCTCACCAATGTTTTCGTTACTCAAGCTGACATTCTCACTTCCGCCCTGTCCACCGCGGCTTACGCGCTTGGCTTCCCCCTGGGCGGAACGCTCCTCTACCCTACATCATCTGTGTGATGTAGCCACAGCTTCGGCAATAAACTTAGTTCCGGTCATTTTCGGCGCAAAAACGCTTGATCAGTGAGCTATTACGCACTCTTTAAAGGGTGGCTGCTTCTAGGCAAACCTCCTGATTGTCACTGCATTTTCACCTCCTTTGCCACTTAGCTTATATTTAGGAGCCTTAGCTGGTGGTCTGGGCTGTTTCCCTTTTGACTACGGAGCTTATCCCCCGCAGTCTCACTGGCTGATTGAAAGCATTCCAGGTATTCCGAGTTTGCAACAGATTGGTACCGCTTTCGCAGCCCGCACCGAGACAGCGCTTTACCCCCTGGAAGCCCATAATCAACCGCTGCGCCTCAACGCATTTCGAGGAGAACCAGCTAGCTCCAAGTTCGATTGGCATTTCACCCCTAACCACAACTCATCCGTCGATTTTTCAACATCGGTCGGTTCGAACCTCCACTTCGTATCACCAAAGCTTCATTCTGGTCATGGTTAGATCACCTGGGTTCGGGTCTAGAAGAAGGGACGAGAGCCCTTATCAGACATGCTTTCGCTTTGGCTTCGATGGAAAATCTTAACCTGCCACTTCTTCTAAGTCGCCAGCTCATTCTTCAACAGGCATGCGGTCAGATGTGTACATCCTCCCACAAATTGTAAGCATACGGTTTCATGTTCTATTTCACTCCCCGTAAAGGGGTTCTTTTCACCTTTCCCTCGCGGTACTATTCGCTATCGGTGACCTAGGAGTATTTAGCCTTACGAGGTGGTCCTCGCAAATTCATACGGGATTTCACGTGTCCCATACTACTCGGGAGCCAAACGGCTAGCAGCGTGCTGCTGTGTTGGGTGTGATACAACGACTGGACTTTCACCATCTATGGTACAGGTTTCAGCTGTTTCGTTTCTCATTCCATACAAGGCCATCTGTTTGGTCCCATGACCTGGTCTTTACATTGCTGTCAAAGTCCTTTTAGGCTGTTCCCATTCCGCTCGCCGCTACTTTGGGAATCGCTTTTGCTTTCTTTTCCTTTAGCTACTAAGATGTTTCAGTTCACTAAGTTGTCTTTCTCTTCTCTATGAATTCAAGAAGGAATGTTATGGGTTGTCCCATTCGGGAATCCTCGGATCAGTGCATACGTCCTGCTCCCCGAGGCATATCGTCGGTTGTCACGCCCTTCATCGGCTCTAGGTCCCTAGGTCTCCACCATATGCCCTTTATTGATTGATTTTGTTTTGTGTATCGAAATAACCGCAATTCTGATAGGCCATCATAGTCTACCCACAAAGGGGATGTATGAGGCTTGGCTGGAGGTAAGCGGACTCGAACCGCTGGCGTCTGCCTTGCAAAGGCAGCGCTCTACCAACTGAGCTATACCCCCGTGCCATGGGCTATTCTGGACTTGAACCAGAGACCTCACCCTTATCAGGGGTGCGCTCTAACCACCTGAGCTAATAGCCCGTAGCGTGGTGTTCTTTGTCTTCTGCGGAAGCAAGCTTCCTGAGAGACAAAGAACGCGCTGTATTCATCTTTAAAAAGGAGGTATTCCAGCCACACCTTCCAGTACGGCTACCTTGTTACGACTTCACCCTAGTCACCAACCCTGCCTTCGGCATCCTCGTCCCAATGGGTTCGAGTAACGACTTAGGGAAGAGTCGACTTCCATGGTGTGACGGGCAGTGTGTACAAGACCCGGGAACGTATTCACCGCTGTATGCTGACCAGCGATTACTAGCGATTCCACCTTCATGCACTCGAGTTGCAGAGTGCAATCCGAACTGAGATAAGGTTTTTGAGATTGGCTAACCTTCGCAGGCTTGCAGCTCATTGTCCTTACCATTGTAGTACGTGTGTAGCCCAGGATGTAAGGGGCATGCTGACTTGACATCATCCACACCTTCCTCCGATGTTGGTCGGCAGTCTCTCTTAAGCACTCAAAGAGCAACAAGAGACATGGGTTGCGCTCGTTACGAGACTTAACTCGACATTTCACAACACGAGCTGACGACAGCCATGCACCACCTGTCATTTCATCCCGAAGGAGGCTCCTCTTTCAAGGAGTTTTGAAATGATTTCAAACCCTGGTAAGGTTTTTCGCGTTGCATCGAATTAAACCACATACTCCACCGCTTGTGCGGGTCCCCGTCAATTCCTTTGAGTTTCACTTTTGCAAGCGTAATCCCCAGGCGGGAAACTTCACGCGTTAGCTTGACCACCGCTCGTTGTATTTCGCTCGGCAGTGAGTTTCCATCGTTTACGGCTAAAATTACTAGGGTATCTAATCCTAATCACTCCTTTAGCTTTCGTCTCTCAGCGTCAGGAAAAGCCCAGTACAGTGCCTTCGCCATATTGGTGTTCCTCCCGATATCTACGCATTTCACCGCTCCACCGGGAATTCCCTGTACCTCTACTTCCCTCAAGTATAGAAGTTTCCTTTGCTTGATCTCGGTTGAGCCGAGGCATTTAACAAAAGACTTTCCATACCGCCTACAGACTCTTTACGCCCAATCATTCCGAATAACACTTGCATCCTCCGTCTTACCGCGGCTGCTGGCACGGAGTTAGCCGATGCTTATTCCTCGAATACCGTCAGAGCTTCTTCTTCGAGAAAAGAAGTTTACAACCCGCGGGCCGTCATCCTTCACGCAGCGTCGCTCCGTCAGACTTTCGTCCATTGCGGAAAATTCCCCACTGCTGCCTCCCGTAGGAGTTTGGACCGTGTCTCAGTTCCAATGTGGCTGTTCATCCTCTCAGACCAGCTACTGATCGTCGCCTTGGTATGCCTTTACCACACCAACTAGCTAATCAGACGCAAGATCATCCCTCGGCGAAATTCTTTCACTCCACAGCGTATCGGGTATTAGCTCTCGTTTCCAAGAGTTGTCCCCGACCGAGGGGCAGATTCTTACGTGTTCCTCACCCGTTCGCCACTCTTCCACATTCCGAAGAATGCTTCATCGTTCGACTTGCATGTGTTATGCACGCTGCCAGCGTTCCTTCTGAGCCAGGATCAAACTCTCCTTGATGTGTTTGAGAAACATGTAAAAAACAATGCTTCCATACACAAGTATACAGGGCGCACAAAGAGCGACGGGATGTCTGCCTCTTTCGATACAGACACACCAGACGGGACCCATAGAGACAGGAAAGCACAAAGCCTTATTTTTACAGTGAGATCTATATATTTTGGGTTAGTTTGGAAATAAAGACACAAGTGAGACGGGCTGTAAAAACCCGTCTCGATGGGTGTGGATCCATATGTTACATAGGGAACCACAAGCCAACATACTCAAAATTAGTCAAGAGGACGCATTGAAAGTACTGGCTCTGTATCACGATCGATTCCTTTTTCGAACCCTGCAGCAGCTGCACGTGCACGACCTGCGTGCCAAAGGTGTCCTACAAAGAAGAAGAACGCTAAAACCCAGTGCGATGTTGCAAGCCAACTACGTGGGTTTACGAAGTTTGTTGAGTTAATCTCAGTTGCTACACCACCTACAGAGTTAAGTGATCCTAACGGTGCGTGTGTCATGTACTCAGCTGAACGACGCTCTTGCCATGGCTGAATGTCATTCTTAAGCTTAGTAAGATCAAGTCCGTTTGGTCCACGAAGTGGCTCAGTCCACGGAGCACGCATATCCCAGAAACGCATTGTTTCCCCACCGAAGATAATCTCTCCAGTTGGTGAACGCATAAGGTACTTACCTAATCCAGTAGGTCCTTGTGCTGAAGCAATGTTTGCTCCTAAACGCTGGTCACGTACAAGGAATGTAAATGCTTGCGCTTGTGAAGCTTCTGGTCCAGTTGGTCCAAAGAACTCAGAAGGGTATACAGTGTTGTTAAACCATACCATTACAGCTGCTACCCATGCCATGAATGACACAGATGCGAGACTGTATGAAAGGTATGCTTCTCCAGACCATACAAGAGCACGACGTGCCCATGCGAATGGCTTTGTGAAAATGTGCCAGAAACCACCAAGGATACAGATTGTTCCGATCCAAATGTGTCCACCGATTACATCTTCCATGTTGTCTACACTAATAATCCAACCATCTCCACCAAATGGTGATTTAAGGAGGTATCCAAAAATTACTGATGGGTCATATGTTGGGTAGTTAATGATACGTACATCTCCACCTCCCGGTGCCCATGTATCGTATACACCACCAAAGTACATAGCCTTCCATACGAGAAGGTACGCACCGAATCCAAGGAGAACAAGGTGAATTCCAAGAATTGTTGTCATCTTGTTCTTATCTTTCCAAAGGTATCCGAAGAATGGGAATGATTCTTCGAGTGTCTCAGGTCCAATAATTGAGTGGTATACACCACCAAAACCTAATACAGCAGATGAGATAAGGTGAACAACCCCAGATACGAAGTACGGGAATGTATCAAGTACTTCTCCTCCAGGACCAACACCAAATCCAAGTGTTGCAAGGTGCGGGAGAAGGATAAGTCCTTGCTCATACATTGGCTTTTCTGGTACGAAGTGTGCTACCTCAAAGAGGTTCATAGCACCAGCCCAGAAAACAATAAGTCCTGCGTGTGCTACGTGCGCACCAAGGAGCTTACCAGAAAGGTTAATAAGACGAGCGTTACCAGACCACCAAGCGAATCCTGTAGATTCTTGGTCGCGGCCACCCACTACGAGTGTTGAATTAAAGAGCGTTTCCACGTGGAAGTACCTCCTCAGGGAATACAAGGTTTTCATGTGGCTGATCTTGAGCTGCCATCCATGCACGGATACCTTCGTTAAGAAGAATATTCTTTGTGTAGAATGTTTCAAACTCAGGATCTTCAGCAGCACGGATTTCTTGTGATACGAAATCGTATGCACGGAGGTTTAAAGCTAAACCTACAACACCGAGTGCTGACATCCATAATCCTGTAACAGGTACGAAAAGCATGAAGAAGTGAAGCCAACGCTTGTTTGAGAACGCTACACCGAAAATCTGTGACCAGAAACGGTTTGCTGTTACCATTGAGTACGTTTCTTCAGCTTGTGTTGGGTTAAACGCACGGAATGTGTTTGATCCATCACCATCTTCGAAAAGAGTGTTTTCTACTGTTGCTCCGTGAATTGCACAAAGAAGTGCAGCTCCAAGTACACCAGCTACTCCCATCATGTGGAACGGGTTAAGTGTCCAGTTGTGGAAACCTTGGAAGAAAAGAATGAAACGGAAAATTCCAGCTACACCGAATGAAGGTGCAAAGAACCATCCTGATTGTCCAAGTGGGTAAATAAGGAATACAGATACGAATACTGCAATCGGTGCTGAGAATGCAATCGCGTTGTACGGACGAATCTGTACTGCACGAGCAATTTCAAACTGACGAAGCATGAATCCAATTAATCCGAATGACCCGTGAAGAGCTACGAATGTCCATAATCCACCAAGTTGGCACCAACGTGTAAATTCACCTTGTGCTTCTGGTCCCCAAAGGAGAAGAAGTGAGTGTGCCATACTGTTTGAAGGTGTTGATACAGCAGATGTAAGGAAGTTACACCCCTCGAGGTATGAACTAGCTAAACCGTGTGTGTACCATGACGATACGAATGTTGTTCCAGTAAACCATCCACCAACTGCAAAATATGCACATGGGAATAATAAAATTCCTGACCAACCAACGAATACGAAACGATCGCGCTTGAGCCAGTCATCTACATTGTCAAACCATCCGCGCTTTTCTTCAACTTTTCCAAGTGCAATAGTCATACTATATTACCTATTTCTCTATCATCATTTCAGGCATCTCGACATACACCTGTCTTCATAAAGACAGCCGCAAGATTCTGCATTTTTCTACTATACCCATTCTACCGCATTGTACACACTAGATACAAGTTATAGGACGAAAATTTCAAAAAAAACACCGAAAAAAGCACTCATCATTCAAAGCAGACAAGGAGGGACTCGAACCCCCGACACTGTAGTTCGTAGCCACATACTCTATCCAACTGAGCTACTTGTCCGTACTTAAAGTATAGCAAAACTTTGCTAAAAAAGTATTTTTTTATTTTTTGTCATGGGATAAAACCCATGACAGAAAGAGTACGCGAGAACCTCCGTAAAGTCAACCTGTACGAAAGCCCTCACACGACGCGCCCGTCAATTACCCTTTTACTAAAGACTCTAAAATAAGTTCTACCGAGCGTGTAGAATCATCATTTGCTGTAATTCCATACGTGGTTAAGGTTGGATCACAGTTTGAATCTAATAATGTAATTGTAGGAACCCCTAATTTCTGGCATTCAAGAACAGCATTTTTCTCATGCGGTTGTCCTACAATGACCACAAGATCAGGTAATTCCTTTAAATTGCGTAATCCACCAAAGAACTTCTCAAGGCGTGCACGCTGCTTCTTTAATTCAAGAATCACCTTCTTCGGAGCAGAAAACTCTCCTGCAGCATAAGCTTCTAATTGGGCATCCAATTTATTTAATTTTTGAATACATACAGACATTGTCTTCCAATTTGTAAGAAGCCCACCAACCCAACGTGTATTCACATAGTGACTTCCCATCTTCGTGGCACATGTTTGTGCTACAGCCTCAATAGTTGGTGCAATTTGTGGACGTGTCCCTACAAAGAGCACATTCTTTGAACGACCAAGTACGGCACGGGCTTTTTCTAACCCATCCATTGTTTGGATCACGTCAAGAATATGTACACCATTCTTTGTCTCATAGATGTACGGTGCCATCTTTGAATTCCATCGGCTTGCTTGGTGACCAAAGTGTACACCAGCTTCTAAAAGCGCTTCTAATTGTTTCGTCATACAGAAAGATATCTATTAAAAAAAATCAACATTCACAGGGCAGGCCATTTCTTGACATGCTTAGTTCAGAGTGTACCAAAAAGACAGAAGCTTGTATAGCCTTCCAGGCCTTTGTCCCCGGCTAGGCCCAAATGAGAGGGCAGAGCACGGGGGCAGATATGGGTTAAACGTATAACCCTGTTCCAGCTGGAATTAAACGCCCAAGAATGACATTTTCCTTTAAGCCCGTTAACCAGTCAATACGACCTTCCACAGCCGCACGTGTTAACACACGTTTTGTTTCTTGGAAACTTGCCGCAGCAATAAAACTTTCTGCAGCTAAGGAAGCACGTGTAATTCCTAATAGAATAGGGCGGTATTGTACAGGACTCTTACACTCCAGATTCTCGACACGACGTAAGTCAATAATATCACCCGGAAGAAGGGTACTTTCCCCTGGATCCACAATGAGTACATAGGTTGTCATTTGACGAACAATAATCTCAATATGTTTATCCGAAATAAATACACCTTGTGAACCGTATACTTCTTGTACTTCATGCACAAGCATTCGACGAATTTCTTGTAAACTGCGACGGCACCCTTCACGTAGACCATATGCTTTTGAATAATATAAAAACAACTTAGCTAACTGGGCGTGCATACTTGATAAAACCTTTTCCACGGGTTCACGTGCTTCTAAAAGTTCATCTACTTTTGGAAGTCCTTGCACAATATCACCGGCCGTCGATTCGCGAGAAACTAATGCCGCAAAAGGTTTCTTTGGTGTCACAAAAGCACCATCCCGAACAAAGACTGGTGAACCGTGGGATAATGTATAGGGTTGAACACGGCGAAGGAGAAGATGCGTTTCCGTCATATGCGTCACTTGACCAGAACAGGGGCTATAGAAGCCTTCGAAAAGTTCATCCCCTTCACGAACATAAGTACCAAGAGATACCGTTGGGCGGTGTCCATGTGTACAAAACGCATGTTGATTATAAGGAGTCACCACTAAATTTGGATCACGAACTTCAGCTTCTACGCTATACACATAAGGACGTCCCTCTGGAGTACCTGTTTCGGAAGGCGTAAATGCCTCAACATCAAAGGGAAAAAGATAGTCCAAGTGTGCACGTGGGGAAGTAAAGACCTCACGGAGAGACAGGTACGAAAAAGCTGGGAAACGACTGACCATGTTCTCTTTTCCTTGGAAAGACGCTAGGGGCTGTGTCGGTGGCGCAAGAAATGCCATACGCGCATAGGCCCAAAACGTTTTTTGCGGTGTGTATGCTCGAGTCATCTCTGCATATGGGAAGACTTGGGAAAGAGATTTCCAAGATTTCGATGGTGTTGCCACGGAAACAAACATCTTCTGCATCTGTGTTGAAATCGTCTTTAAATGAGGTGTCAGCACTTCTTGAGAAATCGGGGGTACCGAAGGCGTCAGACGCGAACCGGTGCGCACCCCACCTGTACCAACATGTTCATAGGTCTGTTGACGAAGAAAGGTCGTATGTGCACCAACACGGAAACACATTTTCCCACGTGGACGTTCAGGGAGAGGCGCTTGCCAACGCGAAGGGCGGCCTACATCACGAGAGTTGAGACGGAGGTGACGACGCTTTTTCACGCTATACACACCTGAAAGATGCAGGCCGTTTGCTTCAGAAGGTAAGGCTGCTCCTCGAGCCTGGGTAAGACGCACGGATCCAGACATGGCATGCACAGATGTAGCTTCCGTTAACCCAACCATATCATGACGTCTGTGGACAAGACCATAACGCATAAGGAGGGTTTGTGCCGCCGTCACATACATTGTCGATGCACATGGCGTTTCTTTTGGTACATCTGTACCTGGCGTAAGGGTACGCCCATTAAACGCAAGTGGATGGAAACGCGTGTGAAAATAATCTCCAGTACAATTCATGAGTGTCTGATGTAATAAATACCCAGAAAGAATCCACATAAATCCATACCCTTCTACATTCCCTACTTTCGCAGGTGCAAAGGGTTCGTTCTCACTCCACTTCGAGAAGACAATAGGCAGACGCGACGATGTCTCTAGGCTTTCCTTCGAAGCCATAGATGGCAACTGCCATGGGCGGCGGGGTGCCATGAATGCATCTGCGTCCGCCCCTTGTGGTACAGATAGAGTATATGGAGGCTTAGTCCCTTCAGTTTGGGAATGTGGAGTGCGGGACAATGGGGACACCGAAGGCAAATATGGAAACCCCTGTTGGGCCACATATGCATTGTTCGTTCCACCACTTGTTAAATCCGAGAAAAATTGGTGTACGTAGGACGCCTTCCCATGCCAATCCATGGCTGGACGACGCGCAGGGTCACCATCGATCACTGAGATTCCGTCTTTACGTTTCCCACGAAGCTTTATGTCTGACTCGGGAACTTCCTCAAGAATAGAACGATCAAAACGTGAACGTGGATAGTAGACGTCTAAAAAGTCACTTGGCGGGTAGATAATCGAGGACGTATTCAGGTGCATCTGATCAAACGAGACTTGTCCTGAATCTTTGGCAAACAATTCTTTTGTTTCTTCGGTGACATCTGTAGATGTTGGTGGCGCCTGTGCGTCGAGATCGACACGTGAGAGTTCTGCGATACTTTGTTGAAAGGTCACGTATTGGCCAGGGTGTACAAAAAGGAGTGTAAACGCTGGGAAATCTAAAATCACGGATGTCGCCACATCATGGCGGCTAATCTTAATAGATACTGGGTCTACGGTTAAAAAAGCAGGTTCTCCATATCGACTGGTTACCTTACGCCCACGAGGTTTGCGTGGACTCGAACTATAGGAAATAATTCCCGAATAGGGGGCGTATACTTTTTCTGTGGCTTCACCTGCAAACACACCACCTGTGTGAAAGGTACGCATCGTTAACTGTGTTCCAGGTTCACCAATCGATTGCGCAGCTAAGACACCCACGGCTTCTCCAAGTTGTACTAATCGGTGCTTTGATAAATCCCATCCATAACACAGCTGACATACGGAATTGAGTCGGCAGGTTAAAGGCGAACGTACCACAACCTTTGGATAATTGACTAAACGTGTAGCTAAAGCCGGTGAAATTTCCGTATTTTTTCGTGCAATATATTTTCCAGTATGAGCTTGGATCACTGGTTGTAAGAGTACACGACCGACAATATTCGCACAGTCATGCTTTGGGGATGGGACCACTTCTAACCCATCTTGGGTTCCACAATCAAATTGTTGAATAATCACACTTTGGGCAACATCCACTAAACGTCGAGTGAGATATCCAGAGTTGGCCGTACGTAAAGCTGTATCCACAAGACCTTTTCGAGCTCCGTAACACGAAATCATATATTCGGTTACGGTGAGCCCTTCACGGAAATTTCGACGGATGGGAAAGTCTAACACCTGTCCTTGTTGGTCCGCCATGAGTCCACGCATTCCTACAAGTTGACGTACTTGCGAGATATTTCCGCGGGCCCCAGAAAAGGCCATCATATAAACAGGATTAAAAATATCTGTTTCACGAAAGTGCGCGATCACTTCATTTTTCAGTGTATCATTGGTTGTATTCCAAATGTCTAGCGCTTTTTCTAAACGTTCCACGGCCGTAATCTGACCGCGTGAATAACGTAAATCATTATCTAAAATATCTTTTTCAGCATTCTTCAAAAATACCGGCTTGACAGGTGGAATACGTAAATCATCAATGCCTAATGAAATACCCGCCGTTGTTGCCGAGTGAAAGCCTAACGTTTTTAAATGGTCTACAAAACGCGTTGCTTTTTGCGTTCCATAGTTGAGTAAAACCCATTTAATTAAACGTTTCATTTCACTTTTATCAACCGTTCGGTTACAAAAAAAGGTTTTCATAAATCAGAGAATTGAAAATAAGTCGTCCAGGTGTGGTACGGAGATACGAAGTATTCCATGCACCACTATGAACTTGGGGGACAAGGCCAAATACAGGATCCGTCGATGAAGTACGGGCCAGAGACACCTGCGTAGGTAAAGGTGCTTTCGGCCAGGACTCAGTGACACCTGCATCATAAATAAGAGTTGTTTGACCGGTTGGATGCACACGGCCTTCAATCGGGCGCGGGTCTTGCACATCTGCTGGATACTGAGCTTTCACCCACACTAAATCATGCAATTTGATGGCACCTAGCGCATATCGCTGTAAAGCGCGTTCAAAGCTTTGGAAGACCTTGAATACAGATGCCGTAGGTACACGTTTCGTGTCCATGTCTTGTGTTAAAGGTAAGGCTGGACGTTGTGCTGTGAGATAATAGAAACCAAGAATCATATCTTGGCTTGGCACAATACTTGGTTCACCTGTGGCTGGCGAAAGCCAGTTATGTGTGGCTAACATAAGTAAACGTGCTTCGGCTTGAGCTTCTAAAGACAATGGAATGTGCACCGCCATTTGGTCACCATCAAAATCCGCATTAAAGGCTGGACATACTAAAGGGTGTAATTGAATCGCACGTCCCGAAAGAAGGATAGGTTCAAAGGCTTGAATTCCTAAACGGTGTAAAGTCGGCGCACGGTTTAACAGTAGTGGGTGCGCATACACCACGCGTTCAAGGATATCCCATACTTTTTGTGAACGCTTTTGAATCATGTTCTTTGCGGCACGAATATTTCGAACCACATTGTGTTCCAGAAGGGCTTGAATAATAAAAGGGTGAAATAACTCTAAGGCCATTTCACGGGGTAGCCCACATTGGTGTAAACGTAATTTTGGACCAACCACAATTACAGAACGTCCAGAATAATCAACACGCTTTCCTAATAAATTTTGTCGGAAACGTCCGTGTTTCCCTTCAATAATCGCAGTTAAGGATTTAAACACACTTTTATTTGGGCGTTGTGCAGGTTTATCCAGTCGACCATTATCAATGATGGCATCTGCGGCTTCTTGTAATAAACAGAGATCATGACGAATTAAGAGATCAGGTAAAAATTGCGCGTCAAAAAGACTACAAAATTTATCGAAACGAATTTTACGATAAATTAATCGACGGTATAAGTCATTTAAATCAGAGGCTGCAAAGCGCCCACTCGACATTTGAATCATTGGTCGTAAGTCTGGTGGAAGCACAGGAAAAATGGTTACGACCATCCATTCTGGACGTAATTCTTTACGTGCTAATAAACGGACGTAATGCAAACGCTTGGCAAGTTTTTTAATTTTCCCCGTTAAGCCACGGTTGCGTTGGCCTTGACGCGTCAGTTTTAAAACTTTGATGATAATTTTCTCCTCATCTTCATCATCATATTTTCCAAGGTATTGTTTTTTACGTAATTTATTTGTATATAATCGAACCTTTTGACGTAAACGTGTACTGAGCATACGCTCCATAAAAGGAAGATCTAATTGACTTAATAAAAAGTGTGCCGCTTCCGCCCCACAATTTGTAATGGTACTGATGTCTACAGGAAAGCCGGTTTTTGTATGTTGATGCTCCCCTTGGGTCCACGCATCCATATTCCACACCGCTTCAATATCTTTGTCTTCATCCTCTACAGTAAAACCATCATCACGGAAGCGTTCCACTGTATTCGGCGATGACTGTCCAAACATGGTGTGGCAAGAATCCCAACCCTCAATAAACCATTCGGTTCCACCATGTAAAAAGTAATTCATTACGTTCGGGGACGAAGGTGTATAGGTATCAAAATGCAGTAATTGATCTGTTTGTACCGCACTAATGTTTAATAAAACAGAGAGCACATTTGGCGTATTTCGGAAATACCATAAGTGTGCCACTGGCTTACGTAAACGAATACAGCCCATACGATAACGGCGTACTTTCGCATCCGTGGGCTCTACACCACAGGTTGGGCAGATGTAGCCAGTCGATTCTTCCGCAGTTTGCGAAGTTCCCGATCCCTCGGACCCAGACACCGAAAGTGGAATCTGGATCGGCATAGACTTACGGCGGCGTGTTTTCCCACAGGAACACTCATTATTCACAATGGAACCAAAAATACGTTCACAAAAGAGACCATCACGTTCGGGTTTAAATGTACGATAATTAATCGTATCGGCTTTTGTAATATTTCCCACAATTTCATTGTTGGGAAGCATACGTTGCGACCACCGAGAAATTTCTTTGGGTGACGCAAGTTGAATTTGAATATAATCAATCGCATGAGTCATAGGCAAGTTTTTCCTTAATAGCAGTATACGTACCATGCAAAAGCCATACTGTCCACGGGGTCTTACCCCGTGGAATGGCAACGCATGCATTTAAGATGTAGGAATACGGGAAAGACTAATATCAAGACATAACCCACGTAATTCACAGACTAAAACTTTGAAGGATTCAGGAACCCCAGGTTTCGGTAATAAATTTCCACGGATGATGGACATAAAGGCTAAATTACGTCCACGCATATCATCGGATTTAATAGTTAGAAGCTCTTGTAAGGTATAGGCTGCACCAAAACCTTCAAGTGCCCAGACTTCCATTTCCCCTAAACGCTGTCCACCGTGTTTTGAACGACCACCTAATGGCTGTTGGGTCACTAATGAATACGGACCAGTGGAACGCGCATGGATTTTATCATCCACTAAGTGCACTAATTTTAAAATATACGGGTACCCAACGGTCACCGGCTGATCAAATGGATACCCGGTACGACCATCAAAGAGAATACTTTTTCCTGGTGAGGCCGGGCGGAAGAGCCAATCCTGTTTAGTTGCAAGGCGTGCCTTGTAAAGTTGCTGATACACAAAGCCACGAGAAACCTCATCTCCATGCATTTCATCAAAAGGTAATACCTTGAAATTTTCTTCTAAAGTATGTGCGGCTAAACCAAGTAAACACTCGAAAATTTGTCCCACATTCATACGGGATGGCACCCCGAGTGGGTTTAATACCATATCCACGGGCACACCGTTTTGTAAAAATGGCATATCTTGACGTGGGAGAATATTCGAAATAATCCCCTTATTTCCATGTCGACCAGCAATCTTATCTCCAACCTGTACCTTACGCTTTTGTACTAAAAAGACATACACAGAACCCGCTGATTCAAAGGCTTCCACCTCTTCATTATATTTCTGCGTGTCAAAATTAGTACGTGCTTCGAGTACACGGCCGGTCACACCGCTTGGAACCACAAGTGGCATATCCTTGACATCACGGGCAGCACCTCCAAAAATAGCACGGAGTAAACGCCCTTCAGGGGTATTTTCCGACTCTTGCTGTGGCACAATTTTCCCAACAAGAATATCTCCCGGTTCCACCCATGTCCCCACATGGACAACACCGAAGCTGTCTAAATGCACATTCTTCTCCACTTTGGCAGTAATATATTCCTGGCCTTCACGTGTACGTGCAGTCGAAATGTCGTAACGTTCAATGTGTACAGATGTGAAGACATCGTCGAAGACCAGACGTTCACTTACTAACACTGCATCTTCAAAGTTGTATCCTTCCCAAGGCATATAGGCAACAAGGATATTTTTACCTAAGGCTAATTCACCCGCCACTGTGGATGAGGTATCCGCTAAACATTCCCCAGCATGTACCCACGTATGTGGAACCACGCTTGGACGTTGGTGAATACAGGTATCTTGGTTTGAACGTTGGTATGTCGTTAACCACACGGTTTCATGTTTACATGGAGGCTCTTGTGCAGTCGGTCGACCTGTAGGCACTGGTTGCGTTAAGACGTCAATACGTTGGGCATCGGCATATAACACGTAGCCACTGTGTCGAAGACGAGCAACTGCACCTGAATCATGTGGGACACGGGCTTCTAACCCTGTCCCTACAAAGGCACGTTGTGGTGTTAATAAAGAGACCGCTTGACGTTGCATATTGGACCCCATTAATGCACGGTTCGCATCATCATGTTCCAAAAATGGAATGAGCGCCGTAGCAATAGACATAAATTGAATTGGGCAAAGACCTAAGAAATTCACTGTCTTCGGGCGTGTTTCAATAAATTCACTTCCTACACGTGCAGGAATACGTGTAGCAGACATAGGTGTATCTGCAGACGCAACAACAACAGTATCTTCATACGCAGCATTGAGGAGGAAGAACCCATGTGTATCATCTGGTTCTTGTGCCGATGTGACTAAGGTATACGGACTTTGTAAAAAGCCATCCGCATTCACACGGGCGTAGGTTGCAATCGAACCCACTAATCCAGCATTCTTTCCTTCAGGGGTTTCAATCGGACAAATACGTCCGTAATAACTTGGGTGGATTCCACGCACCACAATCCCTGCACGGTCACGGTGTAATCCACCAGGTCCAAGCGAACTTAAACGACGTTTATGCGTAATTTCGGCTAATGGATTGGTTTGATCCATAAATTGTGAGAGTTGATTTGAACCGAAAAATTCACGGAATACCGAACCCACAATTTGTGTTCGAATTAAGGACGGTAAGGCTACGGGTAAACGTTTGTGACGTACCAAGTTTTCATCACTTAAACGCGTGCGTACACTTCGTTCTAAACGGTTTAATCCAAGACGGAATTGTGTTTGGATTAATTCACCCGCTAAACGTGCACGTCGATTTTTTAAATGGTCAATATCATCTAAATATTGTGTGTCTCCATTCTCAACACGCATAAGGTAATCTGCACCTGCAAGTACATCTTCTGGGGTTAACGTGAGACGATGAATCCCTGGACGCATTTGTAATTTACGATTCACACGTTTACGCCCAACACTACTTAAGCTATAGCGTTGCGCATTAAAGAAGTGATTGAACAAAAATTTCTTTGCTTTGTAGACACTTCCTGCACGGTGTGGGAAAATTAAGGCAGTCATGATAATCATGGCATGCTCTACGGAAGTGGTTTGGACCCACATGTGCGTAGGCCATACAACAGCACTATCCGAAATAGTCATTGCCACAAGATCTAAGTCAAATCCAAGCGCATGTAAGAAAATAGTCAATGGAAGTTTGCGCAAGTTATCAATACATGCATGTAACTCTCCAAAATAGGTTGGACTTGTTTCTAAGCGAAGCCATGACCCATATGAGGAAAGGAAGCTCACCATGTGGGAACGACGGTTTTTTTGGTCAAATTGAGCTTTAATATAGACCCCAGGACAACGCACAATTTGGTGCACAATCACACGTGGTGACCCATTGATAATAAAGGTCCCATGTTGAGTCATTAACGGGAGATCACAGAAGGTGACTGGAAGAATACGACTGAGATCTAAGCATTTTGACACAATGTGTACAGGGACCACAAGCGCGCTCGTATACGTCTCCATGGAACGAATAGCTTCTTCAGGAGTATGCGTAGGACGTTTAAAATAAAAATCTTGTGCTAAAAAAGACACGGAAATCGAACGCGTTGTCGGTTGACTCACACTTGTTCCTGATGGATCCCCTTTAATAGGTGAGACAAATTCAAGTTCACGACGAATCCCCGTTTCTAAAAAAAGACGAAAGCTCTTCCGCTGAGAATCCAGAAAATCAGGAATAGCAGCTTTTTGACGAAACAGAATCATAGGTATACCTGTAAATTAATCAATAGACACAAAACGAAAAGATGCAGGGACTACACCAAAGCACGCAACAATTGGGAAATAAAGGCGTGGATCGAAAGAAGTCCAAACAAGGAGGTGCGACACTTTGGACGCGTGAAGGGTACAACCGAGTACCAAATGAAAAGGTGATATTGATAAACCACTCAAAATGTTGTACTCTATAGAGTATAAAAGATCTTTTTATTAGTCGGCGGTGTAGCCAAGTGGTAAGGCAGAGGACTGCAAATCCTTTATCCCCCAGTTCGAATCTGGGCACCGCCTAAAAACGTCAAATCTCTTTACAAATAGAGAGAAGTATACAATATACAATAATAAATTTAAGTCTTTGTTACATGTTACGGATGCCTACTGTTGTCCAAAAAAACAATTTTTTAGTGCTGCTTCTTCTCAGCCCTGACACAATTCAAAACACTTTCTCGACAAAAGTAGGACTACTCTATAGTATATTTTTTCTTAGGCATAAAAGCAAGGTCTTTGTTCATCCCATTCCGAGCAGCTTCAAGCCTTCGAAAAGACTGAGAAGCTTCGGTGGGGACAAAAAAGTGTATGTATCCTTAGGGACCACCCCGTGCTGCGCACCCTAAAATGGACAGACACGAGGAGCGTACACCTCTGTTATTCAAGAATAGCAGATACTACACCTGCACCAACTGTACGTCCACCTTCACGGATTGCAAAACGCATTCCGTTCTCGATAGCAATTGGTTGGATAAGTTCTACGATCATTTTTACACGATCGCCTGGCATTACCATTGTTGCTTCATCTCCATCATCACTACGGAAAGATTCAATTTTTCCAGTTACGTCTGTTGTTCGTACGTAGAACTGTGGACGGTATCCTGGGAAAAATGGTGTGTGTCGTCCACCTTCTTCTTTCGTAAGTACGTATACTTGTGATTCAAACTTTGTGTGTGGTGTGATTGTTCCTGTTTTCGCAAGTACCATTCCACGCTCAATGTCATCCTTTTGGATTCCACGGAGAAGTACCCCTACGTTATCCCCGGCTACACTTTCATCAAGTGTTTTCTGGAACATTTCAAGACCTGTTACAGTTACTTCACGTGTGTCTCCAAGACCTACGATTTCTACAACATCACCAACCGTTACTGTTCCACGCTCTACACGTCCAGTTGCTACAGTTCCACGACCTGTAATTGAGAATACATCCTCAATAGCCATAAGGAATGTTTTCTCTGTATCACGCTCAGGTGTTGGGATGTATGAATCTACCGCTTCCATTAATGCGAAGATCTTGTCCACCCACTTGTTATCACCAGATGCCATTGCTGGTGTTTCAGTTAACGCTTCTAAAGCGAGAAGTGCTGAACCCGCAACTACTGGAATATCATCTCCAGGGAATTCGTAACTACTAAGCGTATCACGTACTTCAAGTTCTACGAGTTCGAGGAGTTCGTCATCATCCACCTGGTCTTCTTTGTTGAGGAATACTACAACGTTAGGTACACCAACTTGCTTCGCAAGAAGGATGTGCTCTTTTGTTTGTGGCATTGGCCCATCAGCTCCAGATACAACAAGAATCGCACCATCCATCTGTGCAGCACCCGTAATCATGTTTTTTACATAATCCGCGTGTCCTGGACAGTCTACGTGCGCGTAGTGACGACCCTCTGTTTCGTATTCTACGTGAGCTGTGTTAATAGTAATTCCACGTGCTTTTTCTTCTGGTGCAGAATCAATATCAGCGTATCCTTTTGCAGCTCCACCACTTTTTGCAGCCATTGCCATAGTAATAGCTGCCGTAAGTGTTGTTTTTCCGTGGTCAACGTGACCAATTGTTCCAATATTTACGTGTGGTTTTGTTCGTTCAAACTTTTCGCGTGCCATATCTAAAAATATAAAAAAATCATTTTGATTTTGGCTAAAAGAGGCTTTCTTTGGGGCAGCGACTTAGAATCGGAAATGTGCAAAAGCTTTATTTGCTTCGGCCATACGGTGGGTATCTTCACGTTTACGGATCGCACCACCCGTGTTATTTGCGGCATCCATAATTTCTGCAGCAAGTTTTGTCACCATACTTCGTCCCGAACGGGCACGTGCAGCAACAAGTAACCAACGAAGGGCAAGTGCTGTTCCACGATCTGATTTTACTTCAAGAGGTACCTGAAGCACAGCTCCCCCGATACGACGTGATTTTACTTCAACCTTTGGTGTAATATTTAACACCGCTTGGCGAAGCACTTCAAGTGGATCTTGTGAAGTTGTTTCTGAAATTTGTGTCATTGCTTCGTAAAAAATACGGTACGCAAGACTCTTTTTCCCTTTTTTCAAGAGATGACTAACTAAAAGGCTTACTAAGCGACTTTGATATACTGGGTCCGGAGCAACCGGACGTTTTGTTGCGACTTTTCTACGAGACATAAGGTCAATTAAACGTTTGAATAATAAATAAATAAAAAGACCGAAGCGAAGGGACCGAAAGGTCTTATTCTTTTGGACGTTTTACTCCATACTTTGAACGTCCTTGTAAACGACCTTTTACACCAGCCGTATCAAGTGAACCACGAACAATGTGGTAACGTACTCCTGGTAAATCTTTTACGCGGCCACCACGAACTAAGACTACAGAGTGTTCTTGGAGGTTGTGGCCAATACCTGGAATGTAAGCAGTCACTTCAATACCTGTTGTTAAACGTACACGTGCCACCTTACGGAGTGCAGAGTTCGGTTTTTTCGGTGTTGTTGTATAGACACGCGTACAAATCCCACGGCGTTGTGGACACGATTGTAAAGCCGGCGACTTTGTCTTCTTTTCGATCTTGATTCGCTGTGAGCGAATTAACTGTTGAATCGTTGGCATAACTAAAAATTATTCTTTATAAAGGAATTGTAAAAATCCTAAAATACGGGCTTGTTTCACCGCGCGGGCAAGTTGACGTTGCTGTTTCGCAGTCACACCTGTTAAACGACGTGGTAAAATTTTACCTTGCTCCGTAATAAAACGACGTAAAAGATCAACATTTTTGTAATTAATGATCTCACCCTCGTTAATTGGAGACGTGCGTTGACGTGATAAATTCATAACTAAATAAAACTAAAATATAAACACTCATGCGTACATCAAAGGTCAGGGCACCAGAAAGACATGGCATACACACATGTTATGGAAAGCCCAATGCCACACGAGGAAAAAGATATACATACGAAAGTGTTGTACAGGGCAAAATCAGAGTTACCTCTCGATCACCCCATAAGCACCTTTGATGAACTACTCAACAAGCAAAACTTTAAATATAGATTAAGGTTCTTTAGTCAAATTGAAGCATATATGCGCCGGAATTGCAAGAGCCATTCTTGGATATGCGCATATACTGAAGGTATATACTTCGGTATACACCTTGATGAATAAAAAATACCCCCAAGGGAATTCGAATCCCTGTTACTTCCGTGAAAGGGAAATGTCCTAGGCCTCTAGACGATGGGGGCGATACAGTAATGGAAAACACCATCATTACTCTCTAGTATAAAACGTCGTCCTAAAAAATGTCAATCGATTTTTTCAATCAAAGAAAAGAAAGAGCTAAAATACGATGCTGTACAATGCTTGTCTTAGAGAGGACTCGAACCTCCACGCGTGTAGCACTAGTTCCTAAGACTAGCGTGTCTACCATTCCACCACTAAGACAGAGACGCATCGATACAAAGGCTTGGGAGCCCCATGCACATAGATATAGAGATAATCCACTGAACCTGAAGCAGAGAGCACATAGGACATGTGCACCCTTAACGTCCAGTGGTTTGTAACCAGTTTTGTGCTTCACTATAATTTAAAGGCGCTAAACGGATCGCTTCCTTCCAATATTCAGCGGCTTTCCCAAATAAGGTTTCAGAATCAGGGATATTTCCAGATTCTAGGGCTTGCTCGCCACGGTAATGATAAATAACAGCAATATTATTTAAGGCTTGTGGGAGTGCTGGATTTCGGTCTAACGCTTGGTAATAGTATTCTAGAGCCTTCGTATGTTCCCCATTACTTGTATGAATTAAGCCAATATTATAAAAAATATAGCTTCGATCATACGGATCCACTTCTAAGCGCATCGCTTGGTAATAGTTTTGTAAGGCTTCCGCATATTCACCCTCAGCTTGCGCGGACATTCCATCACGGTAATAAATAAAAGCTTCTTTCTCATTACGAGTGGTCGGCAACACCTTTAATAAAATATCGGCAATAACTGTAAAGGTCTTATCAATAAAGTTATCATTTCGTTGAGAACGTGGCATAAAAGAGTCCAAGTCAATGAATCACACTGAAAAAGCATTCAATGTCTATATATATAGTATATAAGGTTCAGGAAAAAACACAACTTCTAATCGCCTAGAAAAACACGTCTGACGCCCTACGCATTATCCCCTCCGTCCAAGGGCACCTTGGCGTAGGAATGTGCGTTTCCAAGCCCATAAAAAAAATGGAGTTGATCCTATGGTCGTCTCCTGTTAGAATACTAGTAATATATAGTATCAGTATACTACAAGAATAGAAAAATCATTAGTAAAAAGAGGAGAGATACCATGGCTCGATACCGCGGACCACGTGTGAAGATTGTACGTCGACTTGGAGAACTTCCAGGCTTAACAACAAAAGTACCGAACCGTACCTACGGTCCAGGACAACACGGTGAAACAGCCGGAGCGAAGAAAATGACGCAATACCGTGTGCGTTTACAAGAAAAACAAAAATTACGTTATAACTACGGAATTACAGAAAAACAATTATTATCCTATGTTCGACGTGCACGCCGTGCAAAAGGACCGACTGGAGAAGTATTACTTCAGCTTTTAGAAATGCGCTTAGATAGTATTGTATACCGTCTTGGTTTTGCACCAACAATTCGTGCAGCACGTCAGTACGTGTCGCATGGGTTAATTAAGGTAAATGGTCAATACTTGAACATCCCAAGTTACAATTGTAACCCTGGGGAAACGATTTCAAGTACATCACCACATATTGTAGAAAACTGTAAAACCTTTGGAGGAGCGGTGCCGTCCCACTTAAGCGTGGATACAAACAAAACAACTGGACAGGTGCAACGTGCGATTACACGTTCACAAATTGCGTTAACCGTAAACGAACTCCTTATTATTGAGTTCTACTCACGTAAAGGGTAAGACCTAAGCATTTCCAGAACTGAGATTCGCCGTCCTGCGCGGATGTCTCAGCTGTTGCACATAGAACCGATGCGTGGAATACGCGCGATTTTGTGTGAAGCTCGGCTTTCATGGTATAGTATAGATGCATGTCTTCATATTATGGAGGGTGACTGGTGTCTTGGCCATGGATATAAATTCATGGCACACACCAAAGTACACTAAGGATTAATCCTCATGTTCCTCAAATGGATCACGAAGGTCTTTTGATGGCGGACCAAAACCGATGTAAATTGAATAGCCTGTTACACTAATCAATAGACACCAAAGAAAAACGGCGTAAAAAAATGCTGGAGTTTCCATAATTAGGTTAAAGGTTAAATTTTGATATAGTTTAAAGTAGAAAGTAAAAAAACACAAATCAATGTGAGAAATTTATTCATATGAGTACAAATGAAACAAAACTCGCTGGAACTGGAAAAGTAACAGCATTAGGAACAGCTTTACGCCCGCTTAACTCCGAGTACGGAAAAGTAGCACCGGGATGGGGAACAACAATTGTAATGGCTGTATTTATCGGCTTATTTGCAGTTTTCCTCGTAATCCTTCTTGAAATTTACAACCGTTCATTACTTCTTGATGAAGTAGAAATGAGTTGGCTCTCAAGTACAGGGTACTAAGACTTGTCACCTACACACATAGGGGAGCAGATATAATGTGAACATATGTGTGTTGCCACGCCCGCGTGGCAAAACAAAGAAGCATTTCGGATAGGATTCGAACCTACACAATACAACTTAGAAGGTTGCTGCCCATCCATTAGGCGACCGAAACATAAAATGCGTTCCCCACATAATAAGAGCCCATAGAAGTAGAGCCCCCTGTCGGAATTGAACCGACGACCCTCGCATTACAAATACGATGCTCTAGCCGCTGAGCTAAGGAGGCATTTTTATATAGTATAAAAGATTTAGGGATGAGATGCAAGCGACTTTCTTTCAAAGGTAAGAGAAAGTAAACGTAGACAAGGGCCCAGCAATATGATATATTGGCAATATCTGTAAGAACGCAAATATGCATTCAACCAGTAGATACACCTTGATTCAACGAATCCTCAGTAGCTCAGTGGTAGAGCGATCGGCTGTTAACCGATTGGTCACAGGTTCAAATCCTGTCTGGGGAGAAGCCATAAAAAGATCATTTGCCCTTTAGATCCTTTTTTGATATCCTCTAACCAACGTAGGCATACCTACTTCAGTCTTACAGCCTCTATTTCTACATTTATCCTAAACCTTGGTCGTACACGACCCCTACTAACTTGTGGAGACGCCCATGACACAGTCAAAAAACCTAAACGATCCAAACCAACCACCATCCAAAGCAGGACCGCCCGTGGAAAAAAAGAACCGTCCCTTTAAGTCTACAAACTATTTTTACGAGGTCAACGACGCCAAAGGAAAAACAATCCGTATCCGCATCAACCACGTGAAATACGAGTTAGATGAATTTCTGAACGAAGCATGGGATACCGAGGACCGTCCAAAAGCAAACGCAGCCTATGTAAATGAGCTTTATAGTCCATGCCCCGACGACTACCAAATTCGTGCTGTAAAAACAAACGCACGTGCAGAAACAGGTGTACAGCCCGCGATCAAAGGGGAACTGTTGGATGGACGCCGATTAAAAAGAATTCAAAAAGGACAAGACGAACCCTTTACGAGCGTTCATGACGCACGGGAAAAAGCACAAAATGAAGGGAAATACTTATACCTCGCCAAAGTACAGTTTCCAATGGTCTGGTATGCCTGCCGAATTTTAGACAGCTTCGGAGATCTGGTTGGGAAGGTAGTTTCTAAATGCCTTTCTTTTGTTCTAGTTCCACTCTGGCTTCCATTCGCACATCCCTGTGAAGTTTTGTATGAACTCTTCTTTATTGATCAACACCATATTATTAAGCATGAAGCAAAAAAGCACTGGCGCCGTAACCGTTTATGGTTAGGCCGTAGTCGTGGATACAATTACTTTACGGCATTTTATAACCGATGCTTATACCTTGGAACCTACTTTGGGGTACATAAGTTTCGAGGCGTAGATCTTTTCTTACGACGTCACATGACAATTCGTCGTGGGCTCGAACTCTTCTTACCCGCAAGTATTGCCTTCCTTATTATTCAACGTACCACAATGGTACCAGCCACAGTACATAGCCGTGGGCTCGAAAAAGCAAGCAAGCGTTTACATGCCTACCCACCAAATTTTAATGAACAATTAGTACAGTTAGATATGGTGTACGGGCCCTTACGCCCAGGTATGGAGTTAAAACGTATCAAAGATGGGCTGTTCTATACAATCCAACATGGAACCATCAAAGACTTCGTTGGTGGAGAATACGCGTATGTCCCAAGACATACCATTCCAACGATTGTACACCCTCGAGAATTTTGGCGTGTGTCAACCGAGACACAACAATACCCACGTCTCGCCATGCAACACCGCATTGGAAGCCCAGAGTGGTCAAGCGAAGAAGACATTCAAGTTTGTGCGCATTACGAGGGAGCCCCGCCAGAGGATGAAGACGCAGGTGCAGACACCTTTATCCCAGAGCACCCATACAAACGTCTCAAACGAAGTGATGGAACCCAACTTAAAGCCTACAAAAAGAAAAATCCATACACAAGTACGGACTTTACCTACCGTGGGAAAGAGATTTGGAAGCTCTATATGCAAGGTGAAGGGCGTGAAGCCTTTAAAAATGAGTTCAAAACCTATCAGTGGGTAGGGAAAGAACCAGAAGTGAATACAAACAAACTGACCTTTCAAGACACGGATAGACGCCCAAATAGATGGCAACGTACGTTAGCCAAAGTGGAGGCCGCGCGTGCACGCGTATTAAACCGCCACCCCCAGGCTGTAGAAGCGGACACAGCAAATCGCCGTTTTGCATTCTCGCCCTTTGGTTTCAGTTATGACCCACCATCCACGGACCCACAACCACTTCGCCCGTTTAGCCGTAAAGAAACAAAGCTCTTTCAATATGCCCTCCCAACACACGGGGCCACAGAAAGCTTTGCCTTACGTCAGCCCGTAGAAGGATTTATGGACACGGAAACACTCCGACAGAACCTCACGACACGCTTTGTACGAGGGATGGATATTTTATCTGAATTCATTGCAACGGATGAGGATGAAGAGGATTGGGGTGACTTCAATGGCGACGCGGAGGACTTCGATGACGAAGATGAAGCATTCAACGGGGACACAAATGGATTCGACGATGTGGATGACGAAGACATGAATGGGGAAGAAGACGAGGACGAAAATGGGGAGGACGACGAAGAAGACGATGATCTCGAGGACGAGGAGGATGAGAACGATCTCGAGGACGAAGAAGACGATGATCTCGGTGACAATGAGGGTGAGGACGATCTCGAGGATGAAGATGATGATGATCTTGATGGCGAGGAGGAAGATGATCTCGGTGACGATGAGGGTGAGGACGATCTCGAGGATGAAGATGATTTCGATGACGAAAATGGAAATGGGGATATGGATGGAGGAGACATGGCCCCATCGAAGACCATCACAAATAGTCTCGAAGAGGAAGACGCTTCCGAGTCTGAAATGACTGATGTCGAGGAAGATGAAGAGGAGGAGGACACAGCTGATTTTACGGATAACGAAGATTTAGAAGCCTTCTATACCGAAGACAGTGAAGACGATGCACCCGGGGTGGCCTACGCCCCAACAATGTATGCTACAGATAGCTTATTCTTAGCACCGAACCAATACGAACCATGGCAATCCGTGGCGTGGAAAGGTGTAGTTCTCCAAATTGCCATGTATGCCGGGATTGAATTATGTGTACGCCAAGAAGATAGAAATGGTGGTCTCCGCCCACGCCGTGTGACACCACCATCTGTGTATACAAAAATTGAGCATATTGGTCGTCTTCCAACGGGTGTCACACAAGGTGAATATATTGGACCTGCGTTCAAAAACTTTACGGTGAAAAAGGTTCTTTTAGCCTTTCAAGCAAAACGTGGTGCTGAACTCTATGCCCATTCCGAAGGGGTGAAATTCTGGACATTTAATGTACGTACAACGCTCACACAAAACCAAGCAGGCTGGTGTCAAATGCAAGGGTATAAGATCAACGGGTTCCTGGCAGGAGTCAACACTGCCATTGGGCGTGTCCTTACGCAACAAGAGCCAAAACCGCAAGGAAAGATTTTTCCTGTACGCCTTGACTCACGCATGAGCTTATTGGCTCTTCAACCGTGTGAAACAGTAGCACCACGTTTTTTCTGGTTTGATAAAGTCCTTGCAAAAGCAAAAGACTCTATGCAATTGACCAATGGGGTGGGTACTGTGGAAACGCCAGAGCGTCTTTACGAACGTCAGCGCCTTGTCAACCGTCTCGGTGGAGACCAAGGTGTTCTCCGCAGTTTACACTACGGATACCGTGTACAAAATGAAATTGCACATTTCCCACTCGTGGCAATGATTAAACCAGGGACTGAGCGCATGAGTACTTTATCAAAAGGCCTCATTTTACTTGGGGACCCTGGAAATGGACGCTCGTACTTTGTTCGAGCTCTTGCTACAGAATCGCGCTTACCTTTATTGGTGACGGAAAGTAACCGTTATTTAGATCAACGCCAAGGTTTAGTGCGTCTCAAAACACTCTTTTGGCGCGCACGTGCAAGTGCACCAAACATTGTCTTTATCCGAGATTTAGACTTTATGACCCGTCACCGTGAGCGCTATCCAGACTTTGGATCTGTGCGTGCAACAACCCACCTTCTTATGGCTATGGATGGGTTTACACTCGGAACAGAAGTGATTCCATCTGCACTTGATATTTTTGTGATTGGGAGTATGGAAACGACAGCTATGATGGATGATGCATGTATCCGCTCTGGTCGTTTTGAATGGGTGATGCGCTTCTTCTATCCAGAAGAAAAGGAACGTGGAAGCATGTTAACTCTCCATAGTATGAATGCAGCCCAGATCAATACAACGATTGGTGTTGATTGGAACTATGTAGCCACACTTACAAACAATTTTAGTTGTCTCGATCTGAAAGCTATGGTGAATTCTTCAGCTGTATATGCGTATAAGGCACAAACCTTCCGCCATACAGAAGAAAGTGTGCAATTTGCCTTAGGTGCAGTAAACCAATTATATGACCTTCCGGAAACGCGTTTCATTAGTACCCACCAACGCCCTGGATTCTTTGAAAGAGAAGAGTATCAGCGTCGTTGGGAATACCCACTGAAGGCACCAAAAGGCTTTGGCCTCAAAATGCAAGGTCTCCCACAAGATTTCTTCACACGTGAGGGAACAGAGCCTATTCAAAAATCAGTCAACATTATTGGTGCCCTCTGTTATAACAACCCGACTTTCTTTGAAAAGCAGGAATATGCGTACCGTGCAAGCAAAGCACGTCACGCCAATGCAAATGAGACCGGACCACAAACAGTGCGTCAAGAGACATATAGTGGGTACCGAGCACAAGGACTCACGCCAAGTTTAATTTCTCTCTTTTCAGAAGCATATTACCTATGGAACTGGAAAAAGAAATACGAGGTCTATGTACAGGCGAAAGGATACGAAACGTATCCAATGCTCCTTTTTGATACATACCGTGGGGATATCTGTTCGGCAGTAAATGAAGATTTTGCTGCTCAGGCTGAAAAATACCGCCTTGAAGCGGTGACAAAGAAACATAACTTTATTTCAAGTTTTGATCTCTGGCGACGTACAGTACCAGCCAGTGGAAGTGGATTTAATACAGTCGATGTAAAATCCATTGGGGGACGCGTACGTTCACTTGCCCTCTGGCGTAGTAACCGTTTTGACCAAGGCTATATCCTTCATGGAAAGCACATTCCAACCCTTCATGAACTCGATGGGGACATTCTCTTTGGATCAATGCTTATCCAAGATAAAATGCGCACACGTCTCTCCTTTATCGCGCAAAACAAAGGAAACGATTTTGCCTCGCAGGATGCAGCGATCTTTGGGACATTCGAAACAAATAGTGATCTTTCCTTTAAGTGTCGTAAAGCAACCACGTCCGCACGTACGGACCTCATCACATCGGAGCTTCTAAGTCACATGCACAAAAATTGGCGTGAGAAGTAAGCCCGTTGCACTATGGGCTCGAAAAGATGAGCAGGTTCTAGAAAGGGGTGGGGTACTCTCCCCGCCCCAGAAGAAGTCTCGAAAACACCGATAGATAGTTTTTTTAAAGTATTTTTTTGCAATTATAAGGCCGCGAGCTATAATATAAACGAGTCTCGTGCAGATAAGTTGTCTTACAATTTAATGTACGGGCTTTTACAGAAATGTTGAAGGAGTACCCTATGTCAGGTTCTACAGGAGAGCGTCCCTTTGGTGACATCATCACAAGTATCCGTTACTGGGTGATTCACAGTGTTACAATCCCATCTTTATTTATTGCAGGATGGCTTTTTGTAAGTACTGGACTAGCATACGACGTGTTTGGAACACCGCGTCCAAATGAATACTTTACAGATGAGCGTCAAACCCTCCCTTTAGTGTCAGATCGTTACGGCGCGCTTGCACAAATGGAAGAGTTTTAAGACCTTATGTAAACCGGCCTAGACGCAGAAAAGTTCTCTCGAGTCCGCAAGGTACTTGGGTTTTTTGTCTCTAGTGGCACAGAAGGAACACATGGGCACACGTAGTGCCCATGCTATGTATACGTTATTTATTCGACCTGGGATACAGGTATATTTTTATTATGTCGATTAAAACATATCCAATTTTTACATTCCGTTGGCTTGCAGTGCATGCATTAGCTGTTCCAGTGGTATTTTTCCTTGGTTCTATTACAGCAATGCAGTTTATTCAACGTTAAGAGGAGAGTTGTATGACAAATCCAAATCCAAACAAGCAAACTGTTGAGTTAAACCGTACAAGTCTTTACTGGGGTTTACTTCTCATTTTTGTGCTTGCGGTTCTTTTTTCAAGCTATATTTTTAACTAAACACTTTTGTAGGGGAAAGATCTATGTCAAACACGACAACAGGACGAATTCCATTATGGTTCGTAGGAACAGTAGCTGGACTTGCAGCACTTGGTCTTTTAGCCATTTTCTTTTATGGCTCTTATACTGGTCTCGGATCTTCACTTTAAGTATCCGACCCCAGAAGGTGCATTGGACACACGTAGGCTGTTTACAGCCGCACCCAACACCAATGTCACCTGTGGTTCACCCACCAACCTTCTAAAGTGTTGGCTCGAACCACATGAAGCATATGCCCTGCAGCCTGCAGGCATGAGTGCTTTAGACAAATTTTGATATGATACCGAATGGCCAACTGTGAACACTGTCTCTTATAGATATAGGACCGAACCCCTCCATATGGTGGGTCGGCACCAGCAGAGAGACACCAAGGGTTGTGTATCCCAAACGATGCACAGACAGACCAGGTTTAAAGCCCTGCGCTCTCTTTCCCTATGCCCATGTGGCATTTACATTGACAAAATTTTTATGAGTAAAGTATATAATTGGTTTAACGAACGTCTTGAAATTCAAGCGATTGCAGATGATGTAACAAGTAAGTACGTACCGCCGCACGTAAACATTTTCTACTGTTTAGGTGGAATTACACTTACATGTTTCCTTGTACAAGTAGCAACAGGTTTTGCAATGACATTCTACTACCGTCCAACGGTAGCTGAAGCATTTGCATCTGTACAGTACATTATGACTGAGGTAAACTTCGGATGGCTTATCCGTTCAGTACACCGTTGGTCAGCAAGTATGATGGTATTAATGATGGTACTTCACGTATTCCGTGTATACCTTACAGGTGGATTTAAGAAGCCTCGTGAGCTTACATGGGTAACAGGAGTAATTCTTTCAGTAATTACTGTATCTTTCGGGGTAACAGGGTACTCACTCCCTTGGGACCAAGTTGGATACTGGGCTGTAAAGATTGTAACTGGTGTACCAGATGCGATTCCAGTAATTGGATCATTTGTAGTTGAACTTCTTCGTGGAAGTGTAGGAGTTGGACAACCAACACTTACACGTTTCTATAGTTTACACACATTTGTACTTCCACTTCTTGCGGCAGTATTTATGCTTATGCACTTCCTTATGATTCGTAAGCAAGGAATTTCTGGGCCACTTTAAGGAGCACATCCTCAGAGTATCCAGCTTATAGCTGAAGTGGCCTAGGGTTTTCCTAGGCTTATTTAAGCATACACCGTTGACGCTCCAACGTCCTCTAACCTTGGAGCGTCACATACAAGGTAGACACACCCTCTGATACGAGCAGCTAAATCCCAGTGACACTTGTATTCTCTTCATAAACCCAGTACTATGGACCTATGAAACTACGGGTCAGTAACTCAGTGGTAGAGTATTCGGCTTTTAACCGATTAGCCGTGGGTTCGAATCCCACCTGACCCAAAAATACCCTGTTTCGCTTTGTGTGTGCACTGTGGCTGTGTCTACCAAAATAAAACAAATATGGTATACTAAAAAATACGTAGGACCCAGCCTTTTGGCAGGATCATGTCGTTTAATCCTTAAATGTTTTTCCTGTGATTTAATCGTTTACTATGTCTCACGCAGTAAAAATTTACGATACATGTATCGGATGTACACAATGTGTACGTGCTTGTCCAACTGATGTACTTGAAATGGTACCTTGGGATGGATGTAAAGCAGGGCAGATTGCTTCTGCACCACGTACAGAAGATTGTGTTGGATGTAAGCGTTGCGAAGCAGCGTGTCCAACCGACTTTTTAAGTGTACGTGTATACCTTGGTTCTGAAACAACACGTAGTATGGGACTCGCATACTAAGTTTTTCTGTGCATCCTTTCGATGCACACCAAAAAAGACCCCTCTTAGAACATCCTGTTCTTTTTATATTGTTGTACGTATTTTTCGTACTGCTCTACACTAGTTTGTTAGCACTTTGCAATAGTCTCCCCGCACACTTGGTGCGTACCGGATACTATTTTTTTACTTTATACGGTCGGGGTGTCCAACCCACGGCTATACATTATTCTTATCGAATTTATTCTTCATTATGACACCATCAACTAAGACGGGAACGAACCTTGGTCGCATTACTCAAATTATTGGACCAGTAATTGACGTAGCTTTCTCACCAAACAAAATGCCAAACATTTACAACGCTATTGTTGTAGAAGGAAAAAATGATGCTGGTGAAGACTTACGCATCGTAGCAGAAGTACAGCAACTTCTTGGTGATAACCTCGTTCGTGCAGTATCTATGAGTGCAACTGATGGATTAATGCGTGGAATGACTGTAGTTGATACAGGTGCTGCACTTTCAGTACCAGTAGGAAAAACAACACTTGGACGTATTTTCAACGTTCTTGGAGACCCTGTAGATGAGCTTGGGCCATGTGCAGCAGAAGGATCAATGGTAATTCACCGTAAGGCACCAGCGTTCGTAGATCTTGATACAGAACTTTCTATTTTTGAAACAGGTATTAAGGTAGTAGACCTTCTTGCACCATACCGTCGTGGAGGAAAAATTGGTCTCTTCGGTGGTGCTGGAGTTGGTAAGACTGTACTCATCATGGAACTTATTAACAATATTGCGAAAGCACACGGTGGTGTATCTGTGTTTGCCGGAGTAGGTGAGCGTACACGTGAAGGAAATGACCTTTACCAAGAGATGTGTGAATCAAACGTTATTAACCAGAAGAACCTTTCTGAGTCTAAAGTAGCGCTTGTATACGGACAGATGAACGAGCCTCCAGGGGCACGTATGCGTGTTGGATTAACAGCACTTACAATGGCGGAATACTTCCGTGATGTAAACAACCAAGACGTACTTCTCTTCGTAGATAACATTTTCCGTTTTGTACAAGCGGGTTCAGAAGTATCTGCACTTTTAGGACGTATGCCGTCTGCAGTAGGATACCAACCAACACTTAGTACAGAGATGGGAGGACTCCAAGAGCGTATTACATCAACAAAAACTGGATCAATTACATCAATTCAAGCAGTATACGTACCAGCTGATGACCTTACTGACCCAGCACCAGCAACAACGTTTGCACACCTTGATGCAACAACTGTACTTTCACGTAACTTAGCAGCGAAAGGTATTTACCCTGCGGTAGATCCACTTGATTCATCATCAACAATGCTTCAGCCATGGATTCTTGGTGAAAAGCACTACGGTGTAGCACAAAAAGTGAAGAGTACATTACAGCGTTACAAGGAACTTCAAGATATTATTGCCATCTTAGGACTTGACGAGCTTTCAGAAGAAGACCGTTTAACTGTAGCACGTGCACGTAAAATTGAGCGTTTCCTTTCGCAGCCATTCTTCGTAGCTGAAGTATTTACAGGATCACCTGGAAAGTATGTAAGCCTTGCAGAATCTATCCAAGGATTTAACATGATCTTTAGTGGAGAATTAGATGACCTTCCAGAGCAAGCGTTCTACCTTGTTGGAAACATCGACGAAGTTGTAGAAAAAGCAGCTAAGTTATAAGAAAAACCATACCCGCTCCTAGTCTCGGAAGGGTACAGGATCAAACGCTTGGACACGCCGTGCGCGCGTCGAGCGACAAATACCGACTTTTGGAAACCCCAAAAGCACTGAAGAAAACAGAGGTAAAACATGGAAGTTTGTATTACAAAGCCAGATCGAATTTTTTTTAAGGAAGATGCAGAAGAGTTACTTCTTCCAACAAGTACAGGGTATGTAGGAATTCTTAAAGAACACGCCCCACTCGTAACAGGATTAGACAACGGTGTACTTGCAGTACGTCAAGGAACATCATGGAAAATTCTTGCCCTTCTTGGAGGGTTTGGAGTGATTAAAGAGAACCGTGTAAACATTCTCTGTCGTGATATTGAAGATGCCGCTGATATTGACGTAGATGAAGCAGAACGTCGTGTAGCGGAAGCCCGCACAGGAATGGAGAAAGCAGAATCACGTAAGATCTACATTGAAAACCAACTTACGTTTGATCGTGAGCGTGCGCGTATTGAAGCACACACAATGTGGAAGAACTCAGCTGGCGGTCCTCCAGTATTTGGTGGATAAATAAAGCATACTCAGGCTTGGTATGGGGGTTCCGCTATGGGCCCCCAGGCCGTACCCATAATAAAAAGTCTTTAAACATTATATAAGGCACCACAGGTGCAAACCAGAGGAAGAAAGCTAAAGACGAATAGCATCAAGACTATTTCGCCTCTATACTTCCTTCATAGACACAGAGAAAGCAGCCCATCTCGAAAGAAATCAATTAGTCTAAACCTTTTGGCGCAGCGGATGCAGCAACTAAGTCTACAAGCCCATACTCTTTGGCTTCACGTGCAGATAAGTACTTATCTCGATCTAAATCACGAGCCACTGTCGATGCAGACTGACCTGTTAAATCCACGTAAAGTCGACCAATAAGCTTACGTAAACGAACAATTTCTTCTTTCTCAAGCACAATCTCTGACGCCTGCCCTTCCATACCTCCTTGCGGTTGGTGAACCATCACACGGCAGTGGGGAAGCGCAATACGACTCCCACGCTCTCCACCCGCAAGAATAAAAGACGCCATAGAAGCAGCAAATCCAATACCAATTGTAGTTACACCAGCATCGACGTAATTCATAATATCAAAAACAGAAAGACCTGCCGTTACAGATCCTCCAGGGGAATTAATATAGAGGTATAAACGACGATTTGAATCTTCAGCACTCAGGTAAAGCATAATACCATTTAACTGATTCGCAAGTTCATCATCCAATGCCGAACCCAAGAAAAGAACACGTTCACGATATAAGCGGTTGTATAAATCAACCCATTGAGGCATAGACTCACCAGGTAAACGGTAAGCCACTTTTGGTACTCCGATTGGCATAAAAGTATATATAATAAATGTATATAGGAGAGTATATCAAAAGGCATACAGGAAAAACAGTCTCTTCCCGAAAAGCGGATAGACAAAGTACCAAAAGGTTTCTATAATAGAAGTATATTTAATACCTACACAACTCACTTTTTATGGCAGTTCCAAAACGACGACAGTCACGAGCGAAATCTGCAATGCGAAAATCGCATTGGGAACGTAAAGCTCTTGATGCAGCACGTGTTGCACTCTCTCTCGGAAAGTCACTCACAACACGTAACGCAAAAGGATTCTTTTATCCACCTTCACCTGTTGCAGGTGTTTTAAATGAAAATGTACAAGGATTTGAAAAAGCAGCACCATCTGAAGAATAACACATCCAAAAGCGCGGAACCGGTCTCATCCTTCCGCGCACAAAAAAACATGACCAGTGGTTGGTCCACCTATAAAATATAGACTCACTTAATAAGTCATGGTACTATATATACATACACGAGCAAAAACCACACGCACTAGTTTGCTCCTGCACAACCGGGCTCCGTCTCTATTTTCCCCTTCGAACAGTTAAACAACATGAGGACGTGAATACATTATGCAAAATTCTTTTAGTCTAGGATTACTTCATGGAGCAATGTATGGGATTACACCACTTACTCCATGGTTTATTGGATTTAAACGTTATGTCTTTGAAGGCCAAATGAAAGGCTTACTTACGTTTGCCGGTCTCTTTGTCGGACAAGTGAGTCTTGTCTTACTTGCCTTTTTCGGTGGTACCGAGCTGTTATGGCTCTGGTATTACGTAGAACCTGCACTTATTATTTTTGGGCTCTTAGCTTTACTCCAAACCTTCCAAAACATTTGGTCACCCTGTGAAATGCCAGAACCCGTGAAAACACGTAAAGAAGGTCTTCTCTATTTTGGTACAGGGATGTTTTTCGCCCTCTGTAACCCAGGGGGAAGCATGATGTGTAGTCAGCTTCTTTTAAACACTCTCCCACAAAATACATGGAGCTATCTTTCTGGATTTCTCCTCTTCTATACGGGACTTGTAGCCAGCGTCTTGTATATTGCATGTTTATCTCCACTTGGCCAACGCTATTTTGGTGAATGTAATATTGCCCGCTTACGTACAGGTCTTGAACCCAACTTTGACTTTTTTCCTATTCGTGTGCGCTATGTCCGCATCCTTGGGCTTTTTACAAGTTTAGTGGTGTCCATCCAATTACTTGGACTCACCCTTTCACCCTTTGGTATGGAATATGCAGATATCCTTTTCGGAGCCACACCATTTCAAGACATTGTGTCAAAGCGCGATATGCGTTGGATGGAATCTGAGGACGTCGATCCGAGTGGTGCAGTCGATGACGCTGGGAACGCCGCCAAGATTACGGTGGAACGTCTCCAGTCAACCCTTGATCCAAATACACGTTTACACGACCGCATGGATGCACATGTGAGCCATGACCGTCCATGGGCCCTTCTTGAACGTTATAACGATCTCAATGAACGTCTTGAGCGTACAGGGATTTCGGACTCGATGAAAGAAGATGAAATTAAATTTTATTTTAACAGTGGTCCAGACGCGCTCTTTTTAGATTGGCTGCATCGTACACAGTTCCATTTAATGTTTACGCCTGAGTGGGAAAAAGACTATGAAATGGTTCCAGAGTTTCTCGACCGATTAACGGATATCCGTTTAGAGCGAGATAATCTCTTACGTCCGTACTATGAGACAACGCACGACTTACCACGC
>JACLAB010004744.1_pt1 | contig 59073 bp, 62 predicted proteins | sample 8027921 | NCBI WGS metagenome assembly JACLAB01 (sample SAMN15725117, study PRJNA655200) | protist metagenome | isolation source: fluorescence activated cell sorting (FACS) single amplified genomes of... | place: USA: West Boothbay Harbor, Gulf of Maine | collected 2000-07-19 | reverse complement strand
GAGGCAAAAAAAAATAAAATTAAAGTTAAGTTATCAAAATTAGAGTCAAGTATAATTTTTCTAATTTTCTCTAATTGCTTGAATCCTCCTGGCTCTCTGGTAAAAGTTGATTTTATTTTATTTTTTTTTAGGTAGGCTTTTAATAATTTAATCTGAGTAGATTTTCCCGAATATTCAAATCCTTCAAAGCTTATTATTTTCATAATTATTATTTTTAATTAATTAGAGCCTAAGACTATATAATACAGTGCTGAAGTAATCCTAGAAAAAAAGCCTTTTTGTTCAACATCTTCTCCTGCAGCTAAGGGAAATACTATCTTTTTATCTGCATAAGAAATTTGAAGATTGGCAATTGTTTCACCTTTTTTGATTGGTGTTTGTATTGGCTCTTCGATTAATACATCTACATTTGCTGAGGATAATTGTGCCTTTGGAATGCTCACCTTAATCTCTTTTAAAGTTATTAAATTTACTTTTTCTTCTTTGCCTAGCCATGTATTTGCCTCAAAAACAAGATCGTTCTTATTGAAAAAATTAACCAATTCAAAATTATTAAAACCCCAATCCATAAGTCTAAGGGACTCTTGGGCTCTTGATCTTGATGAGTCTAACCCATTTAAAACTATTATTAGTCTCCTACCCCCTTTTTCTGCTGATCCAACAATCCCATATCCAGCAGCTTCTGTATAACCGGTCTTAAAGCCGTCAGCCCCATCAAAAGTTAAAAGCAAGGGATTTCTATTATCTTGTTTTATGTTATTGTAAGTAAATTCATTTAATGCATACATCTGATATAACTCAGGATGATTTTCCACAGTATATTTTGCTATCAAAGCGAGGTCTTTAGCTGTTGTATAATGATTATCATCAGGCCAGCCACTGCTATTTACAAAATTAGATCCATTTAAGCCAATTTTCTCACCTAAATTATTCATCTCTATGGCGAAAGTATCCTCAGAGCCAGAAATGCCCTCAGCTAAAGCTATAGAGGCATCATTCCCGCTTTGAACCACGATGCCTAAAAGAAGATCAGATACTTTTATCTTCTTATCTACCTCTATGAACATTTTCGAACCACCCATTTTCCATGCTTTTTTACTGACTAGAAATTCTTGATCCATAGAGAGGGTTCCATTCTTAATTTTTTCAAAAGCAACTAATACGGTCATAATTTTTGTCATACTTGAGGGGAAGGTTCGTTTATCAGAGTTCTTATCAAGTAAGATTTCTCCTGTGGAAATATCCATAACTAAGGCAGTTTCAGCAATGCTATCAATTGCAAATAAAGGCTTTGATAAAAGTAAAATTAACAGAAAGAGTATTGATTTAAGGGTATGTTTGGGCATTCTGGTATCCATTTCTTAAAAGAAAATCTAATTTAAGATTTATATCATTGTTTTTAAATGGGCCAGAAAAAACAGCAATTTGATCATCAATATCTTCAAAAAACAGCCCCAGGTTTTTAATTTTGTTCGTCTTAAGTTTAGCAGAGGTTAAGTCATCATATTTACCAATAAGAATAAGCCCTTCATATTTTTTTTTCTTTAATTCTATCTCCTCAATTTTTTCATAATTTAACTCGGAACTTAAACCATCTTGATCACCTTCAAGTGTTTCAAATGATATTGTTGTGGAGTCTAATTTAACTTTGCTAAGTTCTTTTGATTCATCGACCTTTCTTAAGATTAATGATTCTTCTTTTAGAAATTCAATATAAATATTTGTATTTACATCTAATAATTCAACAATTTCAGAACTCACTAATAGTCGTTTATTTTCATCTGAATAAGAGTTTCTTACAATTAAATAAGATTTTAAATTATTTGGATTAGCTACTTTCACAACACTCGGAATTGGGAGTAACTTATGTGATATTGACATTCCATAAAGCTCATTGCTTTCATAATATTTTTCAGAAACTTTGAAATCAATCTCATAGCTATCGAGGGGTGATATTTGAATATTCTTTTTTTTAAAGTATCCGCCTTCATCGTTTATAGTTTTATCTAAGGTTTTTTTTTCTGAATTATTTGTAACAGAACATGATAAAAAAGTTAGTAATAACAGTAACTTTATGAAATTACTTAAATTTATCACTTAATAATCCCACTGATAATCCATAATAGTTGGAGCAATTATAAGATAAAATATTTAAATAATTTCTATAGACAATAAAGTATCGAAAATCTCCATCTTTCCTTCCCATTTTCAGCAAATAACTATCTAATTCAATATTATCTAATTTAGCACCATTCATTTTCTTAAAGCCCAAAGATCTAAATTTTGATAATGGTAATTTCTTTGATAGTTTTTTAATAGCTAAACAGCCTTTTTCTCTCTTGATGAATAAATCACCCTCTAAATCTTTTACATTTGAAGGCGCAATTACCTCCCTTCCCCATGTGTAGTTAGAATCCCATTTATTAGAGCCAACTCCTTTTAAATACCTAGCAATTGAAGCTAAGGAGTCTTCAACATCTGTCCAAATGTTCTTTTTTCCATCTTTATTGAAATCTTGAGCATAATTAAGGAAACTAGAAGGCATAAATTGATTTTGACCCATGGCTCCAGCCCAAGACCCTTTAAAATCATCAATGTTGATATGACCGTCTTTTATAATTTTCAAAGAATTATAAAGCTCTTTAGTAAAATACTTCCTTCTTCTTTCATCGTATGACATAGTTAACAAACTCTCAATTACAGGATAATTACCAGTAATTTCACCATAGGCTGTTTCTAAACCCCATATAGATAATATAAACCTAGGTTGAACGCCATATTCATTATCAATTCTTTTTAATAAGTCATTGTGTTTACTTTTTTTATTTAAACCATTTTTAATTCTTAAATCAGAAATCCTTTTATCAATATATTGAGAGAAAGTTAGAGTGAATTCAGGTTGGCACTTATCGTTCTCAATTACCCTTTTATTAACTGAGTATGGACTCACAAGATCAGAGACAAAATCACTATCTAGGTCATATTCAGAGGAGTTTTTTATGACTTCATTTTTCCAATTTTCAAACTGAGTAAAATCATAATTTTCAAGAACATCACAATTCTTAGAATCATGAGCAGATAGGCTAAGAGGAATAATTAAAAAAAAGACTATAAATTTAAACAATGTTGATTCCCTGACATTAATTTAATTATATATTGATTTCGATACTATTTCTTAACCCCAATTTTCATTATTTCTTTAATCCCCTTTAATAATTAAATAATTCTGGTATATTGTATACATGAACCTTAATAATACAGGTAAGAAGTTCGTTTATCTTTCCATTATCATGATGGCACTCTCTATGGTTCTTCCTTGGGAATCTCTAGAAGATTACACTTATGCAGAATCAGTTGGGATAGCGTTTAATATTTTACCAGCTGTTCTTTTTGTTTGTTCTTCATTGATGGTTGTTTTAGGCCCTATTGCTGCATTATTTAGTCGATTTGGAACTAATTATGTTTTTTTACTTTTATGTTTAATTAATGCAATTGCTCTTTATTTAGGCATGCAATATTACCCTGATACTTATACGATTGGATACTTATTGTTTCCAAGTTCTATTATTACATTTATGCTTGGATGTATATTTAGTGTAAATAGGATTACTGGATTAAGTAATTAATATTTATTTACCAAAAATTCCAATTTTTACATCATAGTCAACAGCAATTCCGTAATCTGGATCATCATCGCTATCAACCATTAATTGTCCTGTTCTAGATAAAAGACGATGACAATCTTTAGTTAAATGTCTTAATTTAACTTTTTTTCCTAAATTGGAGTACTTATCTGCTATGTCTTCAATTGCTTTTAGGGCCGATTGATCTATGACTTTAGAATTAGCGAAATCTATAATCACTAAATCTGGATCTTTTTCTGGTTTAAAAATATCTAAAAATCTATTGGTAGAGCTAAAAAATAAAGGACCTTCTATTTCATAAACTTTAGCTCCATTTTCTGTACGTGAGGGTCTTTCAGATGCTGAAATACGTGAAGCTGATTTCCAAGCAAATACCAAAGCAGATACTATAACGCCGACAATAACTGCAATTGCCAAATCTTTATAAACAGTTACTCCTGTAACAAGAATAATTAACAAAGCATCAGATTTAGGAACTACAAAAAGTAATTTTATTGAATTCCATGCAAACGTACCAACCACAACCATAAACATCACCCCAACTAAAGCAGCAATTGGAATTAACTCAATTAAAGAAGAGGCATAAAGGATAAATATTAGTAAAAAGACTGCTGCAGCAATTCCAGCAATTCTAGTTCTCCCCCCAGACTTAACATTAATCATTGACTGCCCAATCATTGCACAGCCTCCCATCCCACCAAAAAAACCAGTTATTGTATTTGCTAATCCTTGCGCTAAACATTCTTGGCTAGCACCACCTTTTTTATTGGTTATTTCACCAACAAGATTTAAAGTTAATAAGCTCTCAATTAATCCAATCGCAGCAAGTATAAATGCATAGGGTATAATTATTTTTAAAGTTTCTAAATTTAAGGGGACTGTTGGAATAGAGAAAGAGGGTAAACCACCAGAAATACTCGCAAGATCTCCTACTCTAGGAATAGGAACATCAAAAAAAATTACAATTAATGTAGAAGTTAAGATCGCAGTTAAAGTTGCTGGTATTAATTTTGTAAATTTTGGTAGTATCCATATGATTAACATCGTAAGCGCTACACAACAAAGTGAGAAGAATAACAATTCCCCAGACATCCAAACAGTCTGGCCAAAAGAGTTTTCAATCTTAAATTGGCTAAATTGAGATAAGCCGATAACAATTGCTAAGCCATTTACAAAACCTAACATTACTGGTTGAGGAACCATTCTTATAAACTTACCTAACTTAAAAATCCCAGCAAGCAATTGAAGAACTCCCATGAGAACGACTGTGGCAAATAAATATTGTGGGCCATGATTCATAACAAGTGAGACCATAACAACTGCTAGTGCACCAGTTGCACCAGATATCATGCCAGGTCTTCCACCTAGTATGGCTGTTACTAATCCAACAATAAAAGCAGCATATAATCCTGATAAGGGCGTCACTCCTGCCACAAATGCAAAAGCTATAGCCTCAGGCACTAAGGCTAAAGCTACAGTTAAACCAGATAAAATTTCTATTCTAAATAATCCAATTGAAGCTCCATCTTTGGAAAAGTAATCATTAGAAATGGATTTAGAAAATGATGATATTAATGAATTTAACAAGATGGAAGGTTTATGATGATTATTGTTATGTACTCTTAATATATAGATATAGATTTATATAATTTTATCAAAAAAAATATTTGCTTTAAAAGCATTGTGTTATATATATTTTATCTCATATAACGGAGAGATGGCAGAGCGGTTGAACGCATCAGTCTTGAAAACTGACAAGGGTGCAAGCCCTTCCTGGGTTCGAATCCCAGTCTCTCCGCCATCACTTCCAATATTTTAAAATAACTAATTTAAGATTAGTTAATGCTACTCAGATATAATAATTCTTGTATTGGTCCCTATTGATACAGTTACTTTAGAACCAATCGGTATTTGCTCTTCTCCTGACTGAACAATAGAAATATCATCATCACTATCTTCAACATCTACCACGTATTGAAAACCATTATGGTCGCCAAGCCTTGAAGCAACAGCATTACCTAAAATAGCACCACCAATTGCCCCTACGACAGCCACAGTGTCACGACATTCATCGTCAAAAATACCCTCTCCACATCCAATAATGGCACCCAATAAACCACCAGTAATTGCTCCTAGACCATCATCTTCACCTTTGATTTTTACAGGCTCTGCAGCCACTAATGTGCCGTATTTGACTGTATTTATTCTTTGGGTATCAGACTGATTAACTCCGTCAACCATGTTGTTACAGGATAAAAAAAGTACTGATAATAAAACAATACTCTTTTTTAAATTCATAATTTTATTCTTCATCACCTATTCTATTATACAATTTTTTTATGTATTTTTGTTTTCTTTTTATAGGGAGCTCAGAGAATTCATTTACAGATATGGGCTGACCAGCTTCTTTTTGCTTATCAGTAAGTTCTTGTAAAACTGCATGATAGTATGTTGACCATTCTGCATTAGTTTTGGGAAGTTGTTGATCTACATTATCCATATCATGATAATCCTAACTTTTTATAGAATAAATTAATACTATAAAAAATATCTTCATTTTGTGTATTTCTTATTTGAATTGAATTTTGACTTTTCATTTTTATAAAATTATCTTGAACCATATTTATTAGTTTCATAGATAGTTTTTCTGAAACACTCGCAAATGTAAGATCGATGATGTTTTTTTGAATATTAATTTTGATTATGCCAAAATTTATTGATTTAATTTTAATTTGAAGAAGATTAATTAAATTTGTTACTTCGTAAGGATAGTCACCATATCGGTCAGAAATTTCATAAATTATATCTTTAATTTCAGTTGAATTCTTAGCATTAGTTAGTTTACGATATATTATCAAACGTGATATATCATCTGCAATATAGTTTTTGGGTATGTAATACTCAAAATAAGCATTAAATTCAAAATCAGCAAAATCTTCTTCATCGCTAGTTTTATTATTTTTTTGTTTTTCGACCTCTTCTTTTAACATACTTTGATAAAGCTCTATTCCAATATCTTTAACATGGCCACTTTGCTCATCGCCCAAAAGATTACCGGCGCCTCGTATTTCTAGATCTTCATTGGCCAGTTGGAAATTAGAGCCTAAATTTTCATAGTTTGCCAACACCTGTAATTTTTTAAGAGCTGTTTTATTTATTAGTTTCTCACTATCATGGAATAGATATGCATAAGCTCTTTTGTCTGACCTTCCTACTCTACCTCGTAATTGATACAGTTGAGATAGACCAAATAAATTAGAATTAAAAATTATTAAAGTATTAGCATTTTTAATATCAATTCCAGATTCAATAATATTAGTTGAAATTAAGCATTGAATTTCTCCATTAGTGAAAGAAAGAAATACATCTTCAATATCTTTTTCTTTCATTTTACTATGACCAACTGCATAGCTAATATCAAGATTTAGCTTTTGTATTTCGCTTTCAACAAAAGGAATATGACTTATTCTAGGTACGACAATAAATATTTGACCATCTCTGGCTATTTCATTTTTTATAGCAGTTAAAAATGATACAGGTTCATACTTTTGAACATATGTTCTGATACTAATTCTATTTGATGGAGGTGTCCCTATTATACTTAAATCTTTTAAACCCAACAATGACATTTGCAGTGTTCTAGGAATGGGAGTTGCTGATAGTGAAAATAAGTGAATGTGAGGATATTTGTTAATTAAGTATTCTTTTTGATCAACTCCAAATTTTTGCTCCTCATCAATAACTAAAGTTCCAAGATTATTAAATTCAATATCTTTCTTAAATAGACTATGGGTAGCAATAAGAATTTGTGTTTCTCCTGTATTTAAATTTTTCAAAATCTGATTTTTTTCTTTTTGAGTAGAAAAACGAGACAGTGTCTCAACTTTTAAATTAAAGACACTAAATCTATTAGAAAAAGTTATAGCATGTTGCAGAGCTAGTAATGTTGTTGGAACGACAATCACAAATTGGAAACCAGCTAAATAAGTTGCACATGCTATTCTTAAAGCAACTTCAGTTTTTCCAAAACCTACATCTCCACAGATAAGACGATTTGATGGCTTATCTGACTGTATATCTTCCAGGGACGTGTTAATTGCATTTAATTGGTCTTCAGTTTCTACATATCCAAATTGATTATTAAATTTTTCAAGCTCAGAATATGAAAAATCAAAAGGCTTAGTTTGAATAGATTGTCTTTTAGCAGCATTTTTTAATAACTTATTTGCTAAGAAACGAATTTTTTTCTTAACTGATTTTTTTCTTAATCCCCAATCATTACTACCAAGTTTGTCTAATAATAAGCCACTATCATCAAATCCATAGCGCGATATTAGATTTAAATTTTCTATGGGAAGAAGTAATTTGTCATTTCCCCTATAAATTAATCTTACAAACTCTTTAGCCTGATGGTTTATAGTCAATCTATCTATAGCTAAAAATCTTCCTATGCCATGTTTTTGATGAACGACAGCATCACCTAAAGACAAATCATTAAAATTAACAACTTGTTTAGCAATTGAGCCTTTTGGGATGGGTTTGTATGAGTTTATGTGTATGTCATTGAATAAAACTATGTTTTTAGAAATTATACTATCCTTAAAGGTAAAATTACTTCCATAAGAAGGAACCTCTTTAGACTTCTGTAAAAATGTTTTTTTATATTGAGTATCATAATTACCTTGATGAAAATAAACTTTAAAATTTTTGTTTGATAATGAATCAATGGTAAATTGAGGGTCGTTAAGATTAATCTCTGAATTGTTAGTTTGAAAATTTTTAAAAGTTATATGCTCTAGGTCAATGCTGTCTAAATAAAAATCATTAAAAGATTGATCAATATTAGTCTGATTATAAATACTTTTTAGAAAATTTAACCGTTCAGATAATACTATGTCACTTCTATTATAGGAGAAAAATGAAAAATCTTTTAAAAAAGAGATAAAATTTGAACTATTGTTGTTTGTTGAATTATTTTCAATATGCGGATTAACAAGTAGAATTTTCTCAATCTCATTTTTATAAGTCAGTTGATTTTGTGGATTAAATTCTTTAACAGACTCAACGACATTGTCAAATAAGGAAATTCTATAAGGATTCTTATTATGATTATATATGTCTAGTATGTCCCCTCTTAGAGAGAATTCTAATTTATTGTAGACGTTTGCATTATTTGAATGACCAAAATTTACTAATGTTTTAATCAAATTATTAACATCTAATTTTTGATTAATCTTAATTTGTAAAAAATGATCAACTTCTGTCTTTAAATCAAATAGCTTTAAAAAACAGTTACAGGTAAGAATAATAATCTCACTTTTATCTAAATCTATAAATTTAAGAGATCGTTCTAAAAGTATATCTGATGATGATGACTCAAGACTAAAAGGTAAAGAGTCATGTGCTGGAAAATACAAAATCTTTTGATAAGGGAATTGAGCGCTATAAATATTATAGAAATCAATGGCGGTTTTATCATCTTCGCAAATTATAATAGATTTAGATTTAATCATCGTAATATGGAGTTATTTTGAGAGATTTATTATTTTTTGATATTTATTTTTTTCTGCTTCTGATATTTCGTTAAAAAATATGTCAAAAATATGTTGTGTCTCGTTTTCTAATAGATTTTCAAGTAAATTTATAATTTCAACATTATTTGTTTTACTCAACTTTTTGTATATTCTTGAAAAAATAACGTCTAATTCTTTAATTCCTAATGTTTGGCATCGATATTTTATTTTTTTTAATCTATCTTGAATTGTAGCCATGATTTCTAATGATTTAGTCCCCTTATATCAGAATGTAGACAAACTTAAAGGCATTGGTCCAAAAAAAGTATCTTATCTTAAAAATTTAGGTATCAGTACATTGCTTGATGCATTTTATATATTGCCATCTCGAGTTGTTGATAGGACACAAGATATTGATTTTAAAACACTAGAAAAAGGACAGGTAATAACAACTTTAATAAAGGTTAAAAAACACCACTATCCATTCAACCCTAGGCTTCCATATGTAATTGAGTGTAGTAAGGGTAATTTAATAATTAACATTATCTATTTTTCAGTAAGAGGAAATTTTCTACGGTCTAAATACCCTGAAAATAAAGAGCTAATTATCAGTGGTAAAATTTCGTTTTATAAAAGTAACTTAAGCATTGCTCATCCTGATTATATTGAAGAGATTGAGAATGAAAATGATTTAAGAAAAATAGAAAACATATATCCGCTAACTAGGGGTATTTTATTAAAAGATATTAAAAATATTTTAAATTCAGGTAAAAATTATATTACAAATTTTGATGAATGGTTAAGTGATGATTTAATTAAAAAATATCAATTTCAAACCTTTGAAAATTCATTAAAAAAAATTCATTTTCCAGAAAATCTAGGTGATGTTGAAAATAAGGACAAATATAGAAAAAGACTGTCAATAGATGAACTCATATCTAATTATTTTGCAATTAGATACCTTAAGGAAAAAACAAAAAAAAAGGAATTAGCCCTCAAGCTTAATGATGACGAGCAATTATTGGCTATACAAAACTTACCATTCAAATTAACTAACAAACAATTACAAGCAATAAATCAAATTAATCAATTAAATAAATCTAATTATCGAGAGAGTATTCTTCTTCAAGGAGATGTGGGATCAGGAAAAACTATAATTGCATTATTAACTGCCATGCCTTTTATAACTACTGGGCATCAAGTAGCATACATGGCCCCTACAGAGATATTAGCTCAACAAATATTCGATAATCTAAAAACATTTCTTAAATCATCTAATATTAGATCTGTATTATTAACAGGTAGTGTCAAAAATAAATCTGAAATTTATGATAAGGTTCAAAAAAAAGAGATTAATTTTATCATAGGCACACATGCTATTTTTCAAGAAAAATTACAATTTAATAATTTATCTTATGTGATTATAGATGAGCAACATCGATTTGGTGTTCAGCAAAGACTCTCATTAGCAGAGAAAGGAATAAATACAAATATTTTACTAATGTCCGCCACACCTATCCCTCGTACACTAGCGTTAGCACAGTATGGAGAGATAGAACAAATCATAGTTGACGAGAGACCCGCTTTTCAAAAACAAGTAATAACAAAAGTATCTAATAGAGATAAATTAAAAGAGTTAATTTTATTCTTAAAAAAAAATATAAATGCATACCAACAGGCTTATTGGGTGTGCCCCCTCGTAGAGGCATCAGATAATCAGCAATATAAAGATGTAGAAACAAGATATAAATCACTTAAAAAAACCTTTGGGAAGGAAGTAGAGTTTCTTCATGGAAAAATGAAGTCTGATGAAAAAGAAAAAATTATTCAAGATTTTAGAAAAGGAATTATCAAATTATTAGTTGCCACTACTGTTATTGAGGTAGGAATTGATAATAAAAATGCAAATTTTATTATAATCGAAAATGCTGAAAAATTTGGACTATCTCAACTCCATCAATTAAGAGGACGAGTTGGTCGAGGGTCAACTCAAGGCTATTGTTTTGTTTTATATGGAGATGAAATAACGGATAATTCTACAGAAAGATTAAAAATTTTCAAAAATACGCATGACGGATTCCTTTTAGCAGAAAAAGATTTAGAGATAAGGGGTACTGGTGATATTCTCGGCTATCGTCAAAGTGGCGACTCTCTATTTAAATTTGTAAATATACAAAGTGATCAAGAGATAATAATTGATGCACTGGAATATGTTAAAAAAATAATATCAAAAAAAATATACGAAGACGCAAATTTTAAAAAAAATATTTATAAACTCCTAGCTTTTTTTAAACAACAAGAGGCAATCAAATTACTTTTTAGTTAAAGATTTCTTTTTTTTTGGAAGAGCTTTTTTTATCATTGATGCATTAGGGGTAACTAATCCAGCTGAAATTATATACTTTATTGCTTGATCAACCGACATTGATAATTTTGTACATTTATTTAATGGTACAAACATTAAAAAACCAGTAGTTGGATTAGGTGTAGAAGGCATAAAAACATTAATCATTTTTCTATTCTTTTTAATGGCTACCTCCCCTTTTGTTTCACTTGTAAGAAATCCTAACGCAAACATATCTTTCTGGGGATATTCAATCAAAACAACTTCTTTAAACGCATTAGATTGAGTAGTCGCAAAAGTATCAATAATTTGTTTTACTGTGCTGTAAATTGAATTTAAGCCAGGTATCTTTGATAGAATACCATCAACTATCTTGTGATAAAATTTTCCAAAAAAACTACCCGCTATTGCACCTAAAATTGTAAAAAATAAAAAAGCTACAATTAAGCCAACACCAGGAATCTCACTTGGAATGCCAAGCTGACTTAAAGGAATGAATGGTCGAAATATTTTATCCGCTAATCCAACAACTACCCACGCTACATACAAAGATAGACCTAGTGGAGCAACAATAAGTATGCCACTAAAAAAATAATTTTGAATTTTTTTCATTAATTTAAATTTTGAGTTTATCTTCAAATATAAAGTCTTGCTTACCGTTTATTTCAAACGAAACTTTAATAGGGATATCTTTTATACTTGGGTTTTCTTGTATGAAACTATGTAATTTTTCTTGTGAATTTATACCAAGTCTTTTAAGAAATTTTCTAACTTCTAATTGTGTTTTTTCATCCATGAATTAAATATAGGTATTTTTTTTATTAATTGAAGAAAATTTGAATAAATTAGATGTTGTAAATAATAGAAATAACAGTCTTTAATTCCAAAAGAGTGGTAGAAATGCCAATTACAACAACTAAACGCGCTAAAAAAGATAGCATTTTATTACCTTTATAAGATTGAGAACTTCTCCAGACACCAAGGCAAGAAGTTAAATAATAAATTAAATTGATCACTAGATATAAAGAAAATGAGTAAATAAATTTTTGAATTTGAATTTTTGTAACTAGTAGCAATGGTGCTGAAATCAAAAAATTACCTAAAACATAGTAAATCCAATAGCTTTTATATAAAGGTAGATTTCCTTTAAATAATTTAATTAGATTTTGTTCTAAATTTTCTATTTTAATCATTCGATTTAAATCTTCCCCACTTCACTCTATTCCATATTCTTTCATGAAAATAATAAATAATAGATTTAGTGATTATCTCAAAAATAGCAATACTTGTTGCCCAATCAAATCGTCCAGTTATGATGAAACTAATTAAAAAAGTGTCTAATGAAGCAGTAACACGCCAAGATATAGCCTTAAAAAGAGATCTTGACCTTCTAACACCCTCCTCTAAACGGCCAATATTGAAATTATTCCATATTCTCTCATGAAAATAGTATAAAAAAGTTTTTGTAATAATTTCTAGTCCTGCAATATAAAAAGCCAAATCAAATGAATAATTTTGTGTAGAATAATTAATTATGATCAAACTTAGAAAAAAAGTATCAAGTGAGCCTAAAAATCTCCAACTAATAGATTTTGTAATAGACCTTTTTTTAGATACGATCATTATTCAGATAACTCATAGTTTTTAAGAAAAAGCTTAGCATTAAATTTTTTAGAAAAAATGTTAAATTGAATAGGCAATAAAGATTTATCTAAATCTTTATAAATCATATGAATTTCATTCAAATTATTCTTTTTATCAATTTTATGAATCCCTTTGAAAAAAGGAAAACTTAAAATTATTTTTTTTACTTGGTCATCATGAATGTCAGATTTATCATCTCTTAATGTAGCTGAACTAATATTATTTTTTTTTAATTGATAAATATTTAAACCATCTATTACTAAACGATCTGAATTGGTATTGTATAAAAAATATTGAGATAATTGGGATACTGGATCAGTAAAATACAAAAACTTCTCTAAAATTTTATTTTGAAGATCTAATTGGTCTTTTGAAATTTCTTTAGATATATCAAAATCTTTTATTGTTCCATCTTTATTAAATAGGATATTTGTATAAACATCCTGTCGTGTACTTTTTGTTTTGCTTTTATAGGATACTGGTCTTAATTGATTATCGTCGATATAACCTTTTACAAAAGTTAGCGACTCATAATTAAATATTTGATCAGTTATACCATAGCTCTTAATTAAATATTTAATGTCATAGCGATTATCTTCTATGGAGATATCCCAAAACAAATCAGCTAAATGTGCAGATTTCCAATCTATTTCAAAATGAAGATTAATTTCTTTTGAGAAAAGACAATTCGAATATATTAATAATGAAATTATGAAAAATATGCGCATTAATAAAGTTTCTTTTACTGATAAAACTATTGATCAATATAGCGTAATTATCGATGTACGCACACCGTTAGAATATAAAGAGGATCATATTCCTGGGTCTTCGAATTATGCTGTTTTAACGAACAAACAAAGACATGAAATTGGCATAAAATATAAAGAAAACTCCTTTTTAGCAAAAAAAATTGGTGCTCAATTAATTAGTCAGAACATTGCAAAGATATTAGGAAAAATTAATTTTGATAAAAAAGAAACTATTTTAATTTACTGTTGGCGTGGAGGGCTTCGGTCTTTAAGTCTATATCTTGTTCTTAAACAGATTGGATATGATGTATATTTATTGGATGGAGGATACAAGGCATATAGACGAAATGTTGTTAACTATTTGGAAAAAATAGCTCCTAAGTTTAGATACAACCAACTAATGGGCATCACTGGCGTTGGTAAAACGCTATTTCTAAAAGAACTTTCTAAGAATTATCAAACAATCGATTTTGAGGGACTCGCAAATCACAAAGGATCAATTTTAGGCAATATTCCTAATAAAATTCAGCCGTCACAAAAATATTTTGAAACTTTGATATACGAAAAGTTAAAGAGATTTAATGCAAAGAAAAGAGTATGGGTAGAAGCAGAGAGTATAAAAGTGGGTAAATTAAATATACCAAGCCTTGTATGGAGGTCAATGCCTTTAGGTAGAAATATAAAAATATCTTCTAGCTTAGATGAAAGAGTTAAGTATATCCTAAAAGACTATAAATACTTTACTTCAGATCCAAAATTAATGTCAGAAGCTTTAAGGGTTTTAAAACAAATAATTCCAAAAGAAGACTTTTCAAATATTGAGAAATCATTAAAGAAAAAGAATTATTATGAATTTGTTAAAGCTTTAATCATTTATCACTATGATAAAGCGTATAAAAAAACACGTGCTGAAAGTGCTAGTATGGTTTTTGTTGAAATTTATCTAGAAAAGATAAATTTAAATTACATAAGAAGAGCTATTAGTATGAATAAGAGTTTTTAAAATGATCAAAAGATTTTATGTATTTTAAATCAATCTGATCACACTCTAGACCACTTCCTTTATCGACCTTTCCTATTTCTACGATCTCTATTCCCCTTTTTTTTAATAGAGATAATATTTTTGATGTTAAGTATTTTTTATTCATAGTAAAAACAGGTGTATATTCTTCACCAGAACTTAATATTAATTTAAGATATGCCATAATATCTTCATTAAAAAATTTACAAATCCTCGGATTAATTAAATTTAAATTATTAATAGTTATTTTTTTTTTAGATTGCTTAGATATTTCATATAAAGATTCAATTAAACTATCAGATATATCCATACAGCTATTGATATTTAAGCTTTTAAAAAGATCATGGTATTTAAGCAATTTGGGTTCTAGGAATTGCTTATGAGACTTTTTTTTTAAATAAATTGGGAGTTTTATCTTTTTATTAATACTTAAATATCCTAGCTTTGAATACCCTAGATTTTTAAATATATATATGTTGTCACCGCGCTTAGCTGTAGAACGAAGAATAACATTTCTAGATTTGATTGTATCACTCAGAATAGTTAGAGATAAAATAATTTCTTTTGATGATGTTGTATCACCACCAATTATTTGAATATCCAGTTTCTTTGCTGATAAATTAAGATACTTACAAATTAATGTTGCCTCCTTCTTTTTATTTTTAGGAAAACTAATATTTAATAGTGCAAATTTTGACTTCCCCCCACTGGCTTGTACATCACTGTAATTAGATATTAGTAATCTGTGAGCAATTTGTTTGGGGGAAAAATATTTTAAATTAAAGTGCGTGTTCTCAACTATTGTATCTGTAGCAATTAATTGTTTAGTTTTCTTTAAATATGCGCAATCGTCGCCAATTAAGTGATTATTTTTAGCAAATATACCAATGACATCATCTTCCAAACCCATAAAAAATATTATAAATTACCTTTTTCTAATTCATCTTCATACTCTGATGCACTAAGAGATCGGGTTTGCTTTTGTTTTTTAGTCAGAACTTTAAGAGTGGTTTGTATAGCTAATCTATATGTTGTTAAGTCCTCTACTATCTGTCTTTCGCTTGTATTGCGCATCATTTGACTTAAGGCTTGCTGAAGACTAATTAATCGATGTTCTAATGTATTATTTGACATAGAAACAATATAAATAAAGCAAATAATAAGAAAATAGTTAATTTAAGAATTAATTTTTTTTCTGACTAGGGGAAAAGCATCTCTTTTTTTTGTTAAAACCATTTGAAATACAACATTATCTCCTATTGTAAAAGATAACTCACTCAAATTTAAATAAGCCTCCCACATACGAATAAACTTATTATCGTAAATCTTTAAAACTTCTTTTTCTGCATTTTTAAAGTTTCTGTACCAATGAGATAGTGTTTTAGCATAATGTAATCTCAAGACCTCAACATCAGAAATAATCAATCCTGATTTTTCAATAGCTGGCATTATTTCTGAGAGCGTGGGAATATACCCACCAGGAAAAACATATTTACGAATAAAAGCAGCTGTAATTTTAGGCGTTCTAATATTCCCTATAGTGTGAATGACGGCTATTCCATCTTTATCTAATAGTTCATGAATTTTTTTGAAATAAGTTTTGTAAAAAGGTTTACCTACATGTTCAAACATTCCAACCGAAATAATTTTATTATAAGTATCATTTTCATGTCGATAATCTTGAAGTGAATACCCCAGTCTATCTTTAGATTTTGAATTTTGCTTTTCATTTTGACAATACTTAATTTGCTCTTCGGATAATGAAATACCTTTAATAGAGCATTCATAATTTTCAGCCATGTGACGACTCAATGATCCCCAGCCACATCCAATATCTAAAACTTTGTCATTTTTACTTAAAGATAATTTATCAGATAGGCGATCCATTTTATTTAATTGAGCTTGTTCTAGGGATTCATCTTCTTTTTCGAAGTACGCACATGAATATTGCCTAGTATCATCAAGAAATAAGTCATAAAGCTTATCAGACAAATCATAATGTGATGCAACATTGTTTTTAGATTTATGAGAGAAATTTAATTGCAATAAAGGATTTATTAATAAAAAAAACTTGAATAAGAAACTATGTGATATCTTTTCAAGATAGAAATTATAATTATTAAGAATTATCTCTGAAAATTCATAAAAACTAGAGTTGGGTAATTCATAATCATTATTCATATATCCCTCTGTTAAAACTAGAGATGGTGCATAGAATAATTTTCTTAAAAATTTATCATTATTGATTTTTAAAATTAAGGAGTCAGTGTTGTTATCGATAAGAAATTCTTTATCCCCATATTGAAGGAGCACAGATTTAGAAGTTATAAATTTTCTTAATAGGAATTTTAAAATACTGTAAGTCATAGTATCTTGAATTTTTAATCTATTTTCACCATTACATGTCTTATGTTAGTATAATCCTCCAACGCATAAGGAGACAAATCTTTTCCATAGCCGGATGATTTCACTCCACCATGCGGCATTTCTGATGTGAGCATGAAATGTGTATTTACCCAAGTACATCCATATTGAAGTCTTGAAGCTGTATTCATGCCTCTTGTTAAATCATTAGTCCAAACAGATGAAGCAAGGCCATATTTTGACTCATTGGCCCAATTTACAGCATCGTCAACATCAGAAAAAGGTGTAATTGAAACAACAGGGCCAAAAACTTCTTTTTGAACAATTGCATCATTATAGTCTGCACCTGCTATCACTGTAGGTTTGTAAAAATTTCCTTTTTCACCTATTCCAGAACCCCCGGTTGTAACTTCAATATGTTTAAGAGATTTAGCTTCTTCAACAAATGTGCTAACTCGATTGAAATGTTCTTTTGTAATCAAAGGTGGAATTTCATTTTTATCATCTTTTGCATTAGCTAAACCAATAGTTGAAACAGCAGAAGTTAGATCAGCTACAATCTTTTCATAAACTTTTTTATCAGCAAAAATACGACATGCTGCAGTACAATCTTGTCCCGCATTGTAGTAACCAAAAGCTCTGATCCCTTCAATTACATCATTTATATTTGCATCATCAAAAACTATAACTGGTGCTTTTCCTCCTAGTTCTAAATGAGTTTTTTTAATACTATTGCTTGCTGCTTCTAAAACTTTAGAGCCAGTAGCTATATCACCTGTCAGCGATATCATATTTATATCTGGGTGATTAATAAGTGTCGATCCAACAGTCTCTCCTATTCCATGAACGATATTTATAACTCCTTCAGGAAAGATACCTGCAATTAATTCTGCCACAAATAAAGTTGAAAGTGGAGTTTGCTCAGATGGTTTTAAGACCATAGTATTACCAGCAGCTATAGCTGGAGCGATTTTCCACGCCGCCATCATTAAAGGATAATTCCAAGGAGCTATTGATGCCACTACACCAATAGGATCTCTTCTAACCATGCTTGTAAAACCAGTCATATATTCTCCAGCTGCATATCCAGGGAGATTTCTACAAGCACCCGCATAATATCTAAATACATCAGATATAGCTGGCAACTCATCGTTAAGAGCTAAATGATAAGGCTTACCTGTATTAAGTGATTCAAGTTTGGCAATTTCTTCAGCATTTTGATCAATTACGTCAGCTAGTTTTAATAGCATTCCAGATCTCTCTGCTGGAGAAATCCTAGACCATTTAGTAAAAGCAATTTTAGCAGCTGTTACGGCTTCATTCACCTGGTTAACAGAGGATTGAGTAACTGAGGTTATTATTTCAGAATTAACTGGATTAATTACATCGTAACCATCCGCATCACCTAAAACTGATTTATTGTTTATTAATAAATTTGTTTTCATTAATTCCTCCTTATTTACCCGATCCCTCTACCTCAGATGTGTTTCGAGTCACATAACTGGCGTAAAGTATAGGTATAAAAGTAATACATATTATAAAAACCGCAACAACATTTGTAATGGGCCGCTGCCTTGGCCTTATTAATTCTGATAACATCCAAATAGGCAGGGTCGTTTGTTGACCTGCCGTAAATGTAGTTACTATAACCTCATCAAAGGATAGTGCAAAAGCAAGCATTCCTCCCGCTAAAATTGCACTACCTAAATTAGGTAAAATCACATAAAAAAAAGTTTGAAAATTATTGGCACCTAAATCCATAGATGCTTGAATGATATTAGGAGAAGTTCTCCTTAATCTTGCAACTACATTATTATAAACAACAACCATACAGAAAGTTGCATGACTTATGATAATAGTCCAAGTGCTAAAAGGGATACCCACTACTCCATAAGCTTTTCTAAGAGAGATGCCGGTAATAATACCAGGAAGTGCAATAGGTAGAATTATTAATAAAGTAATTGATTGTTTTCCAAAAAAATCAGTTTTATACATCGCTGCTGCAGCTAAAGTTCCTAATATAATAGCAGCAAAAGTAGAGACTAATGCCACATGGAGAGATAAAGAAACAGCACTCCAAATATCCTCTCTAGATAAAACAATAGAAAACCATTTAAGTGTATAGCCAGGAGGAGGAAATTGATAAGACTTATCTTCAGTGGTAAAGGCATAAAGAATTATTAAAAATAGAGGAATATGTAAAAATAAAATTCCTAAGATGGCTCCAAACTTTAAACCAAAAGAAGCTTTCTTTAAATCATATCTTTTTTTAAAGAGCATTGAAGGCTCCAAGTTTTTTAGCTACATAAATATATACTGTCATAACAGCTATAGGGACTAAAGAAAAAGCAGCTGCTAATGGGATATTCCCAGCAGTACCTTGATGTGTGTAAACAGCTTGACCTATAAAAAATTTAGATGTCCCAATTATATATGGAATAATATAATCCCCTAAAGTTAATGAAAAAGTAAAAATACTTCCAGCAGCTATACCAGGTAATGCTAAAGGTAATATGACTTTATAAAATGTTTGTCTTTTAGTAGCGCCTAAATCGTAACTTGCATTGATTAAAGAACCAGGAACTCTTTCTAGAGCTGCCTGAATAGGTAAAATCATAAAAGGTAGCCAAATATAAGTAAAAACTAAAAACATTCCTATATAAGAAATAGATAGGGAGGGTCCACCAATCAAAGGAATTGATAAAATTGAGTCTATTATCCAGGTTGCATGTAATTTTGCAAAAACCCAATTAATAATACCTTCTTTTGCCAAGATTAACTTCCAGGAGTAAACTCTTACTAAATAGCTTGACCATAAAGGTAGCATAATAGCCAAATAGAAAAATATTTTCATTTTTGGAGATGTAAATTTAGCCATGTAATAGGCAATAGGGAAACCGATTATAGCAGCACCAATAGAGACTGTAGCAGCTAAAACTACTGTTCTTATCAAAATATCTAAATTTGCAGGAGAGTTAAATAGTTCAGCAATAGTCCTTAAAGAAATTTTATAAACTATTTTTCCAGTAAAGCCGTCTAAATAAAAAAATGAATGGAATAGAAATACTATTAGAGACCCAAGATAAATTATCCCAAGCCACAATAAAGGAGGGAGTAAAAAAAGTAAAAGTAAAATGTGTTTATTTTTAAAAAGATAGTTTGAGCAGTTTTCAAAAAGACTACTCATCAAGGTTAGTTATAATATTTGCACTCCAAGATAGAGAGTGATTTGAACCTAATTCTAAATTTAGATTGATATTAGAGTTGGGATAATAAAATGAAGTAATATTTATGTCTTTATTTTTAAATAAAATTTTATAGTAAGACCCCTGATACTGAATATCAGATAATTCTGCATCAACTTTAAATTCACAATTATTATCTTGATCTATATTGACAAATTCAGGTCTAAGTGAAAATGCACTAGGATGGTTAAAAAATTTTAATGCATTTTTTTTTGAAATAATAGAAGTTGTTCCAATAAAATCAGCGACAAAGGCAGATTTAGGCTTATTATAGATATTTTTAGGAGTATCTATTTGCTCTATCCTGCCCTCATTAAATATTGCAATTCTATCACTCATACTCATAGCCTCTTGCTGATCATGAGTAACGTAAATAAAAGTAATTTGAAATTGTCTTTGAAGATTTTTTAATTCAATTTGCATTTGCTCTCTTAATTTCAAATCAAGAGCGCCTAGGGGTTCATCTAGTAACAGTACTTTTGGTTTATTAATTAGAGATCTAGCCAAAGCAACCCGCTGCTTTTGACCGCCTGATAGCTCACTAGGCTTTCTTAATTCATAGCCAATAAGTTTAACAGTAGATAATATTTCATTAATTAATATTTCTTGTTGATCAAGTGGGGTTTTCTTAATTTTTAAACTATAAGCAACATTATCTTTTACATTCATATGTGGGAAAAGAGCGTAGTCTTGAAAAACTGTATTAACATCTCGCTTAAAAGGTGGAATTGAACTTACATCTTTGCCAAATAGTTCTATTTGACCAGTATCAGGTAATTCAAATCCAGCTATAACTTTTAAACAAGTAGTTTTTCCTGAACCAGAAGGGCCTAATAAAGAAAAAAATTCTCCATCATTAATTTCTAATTTTATATCTAAAAGAGCAGAAACATCTGCGTAAGATTTATTTATATTTGAAAGTTTAAGAGCTACAGTCATGAAAACATATTATAGGGGGCCTAGATGGCCCCCTATTAGATAATTAATCTTTAATGATATCTATCTTCCACCTAAAACGGCAATATAGTCTGTTACCCATTTATAATATGGGACGCAACTATCTTGTGTTGAGCATTTAGAAACAGGAGTTTTCCAAAAATAAATTTTATCAAAATTATCAATACCATTTATTTTACATGCATCTGCACCTTCAGGATAAATTCCTGCGGCAGGATCCATTAAGCCTGTTCCACATTTAGACGGAACTGATGGCACTGCACCAAACCAAGTTCCTAAATCACTTTGAAGGTTTGAACTTAATTGGTGCTCCATCCATAGATAAGCACAATTAATATTAGCTGCTTCTGCGTGTACCATTGTAGTGTCAGCCCACCCTGTAGCACCCTCTTGAGGTATTACGCTTGCTATTGGCTGTTCTGCTCCTTGTAAAAGGTTAACCATAAAAGGCCAAGAAGCTGAGGCTACAAAACCTTCATTAGTAAAGTCATCCATTTGCATAAATGCATCATGCCAATATCTTCCAACTAATTCTCTTTGTTGTCTTAATAAGTCTAGAGATGCTTGATATTGAGCATCTGTTAATTCATAAGGATCTTTAATTCCTAACTCAGGTTGGTGATACATTAAATACATTGCAGCATCCGCAATATGAATAGGACCATCAAAGGCTTGAACTCTTCCTTTATTGCTTTCCCCATCTGATAAGTTTTGTTCTTCAAAAACTACGTTCCAGCTAGTAGGCGCTTCACTAAAGGCGTTTGTATTATACATTAATACATTCGATCCCCACATATATGGTGTACCATAATGTTTACCATCTACTGTATGCCATTCAGCATTTTGTAGTCTTGGGTCAATTGTGCTCCAACTAGGTATTAGATCGATATTAATTTCTTGGACTGTGTCACCAGCAATCAATCTCAGACTTGCATCGCCAGAAGCTGTAACGATATCAAATCCCCCTTCGTTCATCAAAGCGACCATTTCATCAGAAGTACCGGCAGTTTTAATTTTTACTTTACATCCCGTGTTGTCTTCATAACCGGTAACCCAGTCAAAAGCCTCAACAGTAGCTCCTCTTTCGAGGTATCCCGCCCATGCAACTACATTAAGTTCTCCTTCAGGATCTCCAATTGATTGAAGAGGTGCTGAATTAGCTGCAATAGGGAAATAAGAGAGTAAAATAGATAATGTGATAGTTAAAAATTTCATTATTTCCTCCTTAAAATTGATATGTAATTTTAGCATATATTAATTGATAAAAGGAATTAAAATTATTTACATATTTAAGTAAACTTAACTTAGATTTAAGCGTATTAAGTAATTGTGAATAATAAAGAAAAAATAACATTTATTTCTGAATGGATTAAAAATTACTGCCTAACAAATAATATTGATACCTTAGTAATTGGCATTTCTGGAGGTATAGACTCTGCGGTAACTAGTGCACTATCGGCTAAGACAGGATTAAAAACTATTGTTGCATCTATGCCTATCTTAAATCATCAAGTTTTAAACCAAAGAGGCATAAATCATATCAAATGGCTGAATGACAAATTTTCTAATATAGAGAGTGTTGAGGTTAATTTAGCAGATGTTTTTTCTTCTTTTCAATTAGCTCTTAATAAAAATGACTCTGAGCATGGTTATGCTAATTCACAGGCACGACTTCGAATGGCAACATTATATCAAATTGCAGCTTCTAATAATGGTATTGTCGTAGGTACTGGTAATAAAGTTGAGGATTTTGGAATAGGGTTTTATACAAAATATGGAGATGGTGGAGTTGACATCTCCCCTATTGCAGACTGTTTAAAAACTGAAGTTTGGGGTATGGCTAAAGAACTTGGAATAAATCAAGAAATAATAGATGCACCACCTACTGATGGCTTATGGAATGATGGCAGGACTGATGAAGATCAAGTTGGATTATCATATGAAGAGATCGAAGAAGCAATGCAGAATGAAAATTCTTCTAATAGAAATAGGTATTTGGAAATAAGATCTAAAAGTCTGCATAAAATGGAACCTATACCTGTTTGTATAATTCCAAAATAATAACTTAACTACACTCTTTTGTTAGTAGTGTTATCAAAAATATGCACAGATGATGACAGAATATCAAATTTAAAATTATCTCCAGCTTTCACATCTATTTTTGAAGATAATTTACAGCTAAAATCCTGATTCCCAATGCTAGAATAGATAATCATATCTGATCCAAGATATTCCACTAAATTGGCTTTAGTTTCAAACTTACCATTTTGATTTACTTGAATATCATCAGGGCGAACTCCGATTGAAGCATCTTGGATATTAATAGAATTTTCTAGATTTATGTGGCCATCACCGATTTTGGCTTTGCCATTTTCAATTTTACAATTGAATAAATTCATTTGAGGGGAGCCAATAAATTCAGCAACAAATTTTGTATTAGGTTTAGAGTATATATCTTTAGGGGTCCCTACTTGCTCAACGATACCATTATTAATAACAACTATTCTATCTCCAAGTGTCATCGCTTCAGTTTGATCATGGGTAACAAAAATACTGGTTACATCCATCTGTCTTTGAAGTTTTTTAATTTCCAAACGCATTTGATTACGAAGTTTTGCATCTAAGTTTGATAGTGGCTCGTCAAATAAGAAAATTTTTGGGTTTCTAACAATCGCCCTTCCCATTGCAACCCTCTGTCTTTGTCCACCAGATAACATACTGGGCTTTCTAGAAAGAAGTTGATCAATTTCGAGAAGTTTCGCTGCATCATTTACCTTAGTAATAATATCCTCTTTTGAAATACCTCTGTTTTTTAGTCCATAAGCCATATTGTTATAGACAGACATGTGAGGATAAAGAGCATAATTTTGAAAAACCATGGCAACATCTCGCTCAGAGGGATCTATGTTGTTTATAATTTTTCCATCAAGAGAAATTTCACCACCAGTTATGTCTTCTAAACCAGCTATCATCCTTAGCAAGGTAGATTTACCACATCCACTAGGACCCACAAATACTACAAACTCTCCGTCTTCCACGTTTAAAGAGGTTTCATCAACAGCTTTAGTGCCATTAGGATAAATTTTTGTTATATTTTTTAATTCTAAAAAGCTCATATTATTTCTCCGTTTGGATTAATCCTTTAATAAACCATCGTTGTAAGATAACAACAACTAGTACAGGTGGCAACATAGATAAGATTATATAAGCAAACCTCTCACCAGTTCTTGGCAAGGCAACCCCCTCGTAATTTTCTGTAAATATAATTTTCATTCCCATTACCACAGTCCAATATTTTTCATCAGTAGTCATAATCAAAGGCCATAAATACTGACTATAACCATATACAAACATAAAAATAAACATTGCTGCTAACATTGTTTTTGATAAGGGTAACAAGAAGTCAATAAAAAATCTCCAACTATTCGCACCGTCTAACTTGGCAGATTCTAAAAGTTCATCAGGAATAGTTTTATAAAATTGTCTAAAAAAGAAAGTGGCAGTTGCTGATGCTACTAACGGAAGTATGAGTCCTGTATAAGTGTTCGTAAGACCTAAGTCAGATACAATTTTATAACTAGGAAAAATTCTCACTTCAAGTGGCACTAATAATGTTATGAAGATTAACCAAAAAATTGGAACTGCAAGTTTAAATCTAAAGTAGACTAAAGCGTAAGCAGACATAGCAGAGATAACAACTTTCAAAGTAGCGATACCAAAAGCCATAATAAAACTATTAATAAACATATTGGCAGCAGTGACCTCTTCTGACCATCCGCCTTTTTCATTTAAAACCTCATTGTAGTTTTGAGAAAAATTCTCACCTAAAAGGAATTTCATCCCTCCAGTCATAATTTCAATATTATCATGCGTAGATGTAGCAAAAGAAAACCAAATAGGTAATACCATGAGAAGAACACCTAATATTAAGATTATGTGTGTCAGGATTTCTATTGGTTTAAATCTCATTTATTTTGAAATATCCCTTGGATAAACCATTTTTGAAGAAAAATTATAATTACCACCGGTGGTATCATTGACATGATTACAAAAGCAAAACGATGAGATATGGAACCATACATAGTCTTAAGACCCATAACAACAGTCCAATATTCTTCGGTTGTTGTCATAATTAAGGGCCATAAATATTGATTATATCCAAAAACAAACATGAAAATAAATACAGCAGCAATCATTGTCTTCGACAGAGGCACTAGAAAATCAATGAAAAATTTCCAGCTATTAGTGCCATCTAGTTTAGCTGCCTCTAATAATTCTTCTGGAATAGATTTATAAAACTGTCTGAAAAAGAAAGTTGCTATTGCCGATGCAGAAATAGGAATGATTAGACCAGCAAATGAATTTAGCATATTTAATTTGGACATAACAACATAGGTAGGCATAACCCTTAACTCTAAAGGAACTAATAAAGTCACGAAAATTAACCAGAAAAAAAATGTTGCATATCTTATTTTGAAATAAACTAGCCCATAAGCTGCCATGAGAGAAGTAACAACAGACAGTGTGGCAATACCTGTAGCCATTACAAAGCTATTAAAAAACATTTTAAGTGCAGTAATTTCATCAAAAAACCCTGCCTTCTTAAAAAGGACATTTGAATAATTTTCAATAAAATTACCACCTAATGAAAACTGTAGTCCGTTAGTGTTAATAAACAAACTTGTGTGAGTAGAGCTAGCAAAAACAATCCATATTGGAATAATCATTACGGAAAGACCAATTAAAAGAATTAAGTGGTTTAAAGATGATGATATATATCTACGCATCTAATTGTAATGAATCCTTCCTTCAATATATCTAAATTGAAAAATTGTGATAACAAGAACGATCAACATCATTATAATTGATTGAGCACCTGCACTTCCAAGATCAAGTCCTTTAAATCCATCGATGTACGCTTTGTATACCAATGTTTTAGTTTCACTACCAGGAGCGCCAATTGTAGTCGTATCTATAATTCCAAAAGTATCAAAAAATGCGTATGTAATATTAATAATTATTAGAAAAAAGGTTGTAGGCATTAACAATGGAAAAGTAATAGTCCAAAATCTTCTTATGTTACTTTTACAATCAATAATAGAAGCCTCAATGACTGTTTTTTGTATTGCTTGAAGACCAGCTAGAAAAAAAATAAAATTTGCACTAATCTGCTTCCAAGAACCAGCAATAACAACATAGATGTAGGCATCAAAAACATCTTCATACCAATTAAAACCCCACATGTTGTTAAATAAATGGTGTAACAGACCGTATCTCTCACTAAAAAAATAGTTGGCCATTACCCCCACTACTGCTGGAGCAATAGCATAAGGCCAAATTAAGAGAGTTTTATATACACTTTTGCCGTGTAATACCTTATTTGCTTGAACCGCTAATAATAGACCAATTGAACCTGTGATAAGCGTAATCACAAAGCTATACATTATCGTAAATTTAAATGACGTCCAATATGAGGGGTCTGAGAAAATAAATAAAAAATTATCAAAACCAGCGAATTGCGAGCCAAATCCAAATGCATCTTGCATGGTAAAGGCATCTTTGAATGTTTGTATTATTGGCCAATACAAAAATATCAATAAAATTAATAGCTGAGGTGCTAAGAAAAAATATTGAGAATATCTAGATGTAAATTGGACTTTTTTCATAATTATAATGGGAGGGCAAAAATACCCTCCCATAAATTAATAAGATTATAGAGTTTTAGCAAACTGTTTTAATAGTTTTGCAGAACCCTTATCCATATTTCCTAATGCTTTTTCTACGCTAATATCGCCATTAAGCATTGGCTCAACATTTTCGTAAATCACTTCACGAATTTGTGGCCAGTTACCAGCTCTGTAACCACCAGGGATAGTGGATCCTTCAAGACCCAACTGATCTCCAACAGCTTTATGATAAGGTGATGTTCTGTAGAAATTAATTGTTTCTGCAAGTTCAATACCACCTTTAGTTACAGCTGCGTAACCTGTCATGTTATGATAATATAAATCCATCTCTGGAGAGCCCATAAATTCAATGAATTTTGCAAGCCCTTTATATTCTTCTTCAGTATGACCGTTTAAAATCCAGTTAGCAGCACCACCAATAAATGTTGGATACTCTTTACCACCTGTTACAGAGTCCCAGTATGGAATTGGATTGGTTGTAAAGTTTGGAAGAACGCCTTTCATACCACCAAAAGAAGCAGCTGAACCAAACCAGAATGCAGCCTCTCCATTTGTAAATGGTGCTTGGTTATCACCCCAAGCTCTACCTTTATAGCCATACCAGCCTTTTTCATACCATTCCTTAACTTTAGACCAGTGCATTACAAACTCATCTGTTTCAGCAAAAAGTGTTTTTGTTGGAACATCATCGTAACCATTGTTTCCATCAGTCATAAGTAGATTATGTCTTGAAAAAAAGTTTTCAGTCCAAATCCATGGGCTATGACTTTGAAGTAAAGGAATATATCCTGCATCTGCTATTTTTTGAGCCATAGCTTCAAATTCTTCATATGTTTTTGGAACTTCTTCAATGCCAACTTCTGCTAATATGTCCATATTAGCATACATTAAGCAGGTTGAACTGTTAAACGGCACACCAACCATCTTTCCATCAGAGTCAGCATAGAAGTTTTTAATACCTGGGATATAATTATCTGCATCTACAGAAATGCCATATTTCTCTGCCATTTCTTCAAAACCAATAACAACTCCGTTTTTAACCTGTGCTACCATGATTGCAGCACCAGCATCATAAACCTGCGAATAGTGAGGTTGATCGCCGGCTCTAAAAGCAGCGATTGTTGCAGCCATATTATCTTCATAGCTACCCTTACCTGTTGGAATGACCATGTACTCATCTTGAGAGTCATTAAATCTATTTGCAATTTCAATAATCACATCACCTAAAAAACCACTATTACCGTACCACCAATGAATTTCGGTTTTACTGTAACTGTTTGAGGTGAAAGAAAATGATAGTAAAAGTGCAAAAATACTAATTAGTTTTTTCATTTTTCCTCCTATAAGAAAATTTCTGAGTTTAGACTATACAAAAAAGTCAACTAGAAACGAAGTTAATTAAGATAAAAATAGTCAGTTAAAATGAAAAATATATGAAATTTTAGTTGATATTTTGTTAAAATTTTTGATTAAATTTTATCTAAATTATTTACAAACTTACGATGTGCCTCAAAGCATATAAATAGCCTGCGCTTCCCATTCCAATCACTGAGGAAGTACAAGCATGTGCAATGATTGACTTATGTCTAAATTCTTCACGAGAATATATATTTGAAATATGAACTTCTATTTTAGGAAATTGTTTGATTTCTAATGAGTCGTGCAATGAAACAGATGTATGAGTCAGCCCACCAGGATTAATAATAATACCATTATAACTTTCATCTAGACCATTAATCTTATTAATTATTTCACCCTCGATATTATTTTGAAAAAATTCTACTTCACATCCTAATATGGACGCTTCATCAGAAAGCATAGTAATTAAATTTTCAAGACTAAAATCACCGTACTTAGATTTATCTCTCTTTCCTAACATTTCTAAATTAGGACCATTGATTATTAATATTTTTTTAGACATCACTAGATTTATATCAAAAAAAAAATTAAACCCAACCAGTAATAGTTTTGATCTCTAAGTATTCTTCAAGTCCCCAATTACCACCCTCTCGTCCATTTCCGGATTGGCGATATCCACCAAAGGGGGTTCCTGAGTCCATTGAATTTCCATTAATATACACAACTCCAGAGCGAAGTTTTTTTGCAACCCTTTGTGCTTTGATTATATCGCTAGTTTGAATATAATTTCCTAAACCATACTCTGTATCATTAACAATCTTTATAGCTTCCTCTTCAGTTTCAAATGGAATAATTGACAGAACTGGTCCAAAAATTTCTGATTTAGCTATTTCCATATCATTGGTAACATTTGTAAATATAGTTGGTTTGATAAAGTATCCTTTTTCAAGACCTAACGGTTTTTCAGGACCACCAATAGAAAGATTAGCTCCTTCTTTAATACCAAGGTTAATGAGATTTATTATTTTATCGTATTGAACTTTAGAAACTACAGGGCCAATATGATCCCCTGCTTTATCTGGTAAATCTATAGATACTTTGGAAGCTTCATCAATAGCAACTTCAACAACTTTTTCATAGACTGATTTTTCCACAAGCATCCTAGTTGGAGCATCACAAGATTGCCCTGAATTACTCATAACATTTCTTATACTATCTCTAACAGAATTTTTGGGCGCATCTGCAAATACAATATTCCCGCCCTTCCCTCCTAATTCAAGACAAACTCTTTTGATAGTTTCAGAGGAATTTTTTAAAATTAAACGACCTGCTCTAGTTGAACCTGTAAAAGAAATCATATCTATATCAGGGTGACAAGAAATTGCATTTCCAACACCATCTCCATTGCCATTAACTAGATTATACACTCCTGGTGGAAAACCAGCTTCGTCAATCATCTCTGTAAAAAGGATACCAGACAAGGGGGCAATTTCTGATGGTTTTAATATCATTGTGCAGCCAACAGCGAGAGCGGGTATAACTTTTAATGCTATTTGGTTAATAGGCCAGTTCCATGGGGTAATTAAACCACAGACACCTATGGGTTCTTGAGTAATATAATTATTAGAATTTTTATTAAATTTTTTTTCAAATTCAAAATTTTTAAGGCGCTGAATAAAGTCATCCAAATGATCTAAGCCAGATTGTGTCTGAACTTCTGAAGCAAAACTATTTGGACACCCCATTTCTAAAGTAATGGCTTTTGTCATTTCATCAAAACGTGTTTGATAAATATTTTTTAATTTATGCAATAGATCCAATCTATAATCAACAGATGTCATAGACCATGTATCGAATGAGTCTTTAGCGGAATTAACAGCGAGATCTAAGTCCTCTTTATTTCCTAATGAAATTTGAGTAATAATTTCTTCATTAGCTGGATTTATGACGTCTAAAATATCTTTAGAAATGGGCTCTACCCATTTTCCGTTGATATAGAATTTTAAATTATTTGTCATTTTAAATAGAGATCCTTTTTATAAAATTTATAGTAAAATAATACATTAAGGAGAATATACAAATGAGAAAATTTTTAATAGATATGACTATGTCGTATGACTTTCAAGTAACTATTGAAGCAGAGTCTGAGGAAGAAGCCAAAGCAAAATTTACTTCTACACCATTAGAAAAATTAGGAGACTACCAGTTCAAATCTTTTTATAAAACATTTAGAAATATAAAATTAGATGAATTCGATCCTCGTTTTTATAAAGATGATGATAAAGTAAAATAAGATAAATTTAATAGTTGGATAACTATCTATTATCTCATGAAGATAAATATCTTCTAAATTTATTACCAACTTACCCCATTAACAAAGAGGGTAAATTTACTAATAGCGGAAAAGTACTTTATTGGCCAGGATGTACAATTATTTATTATATAAAAGAGAACTCAAAACTTTCTTTAGAACTACAAAAAATACAAAATATATTTAAAGAACTTCCTTTTTCATATAAATACTCTTATTTACCCCAATCAAGTTTTCATATGACTTTATTTGATTGTTGCAACGTAAGTACATTTAAAACTCAATATTGGCCAGATGATATTCCTGAGACGCAAAACTATTTAGAAATTGCAAATATTTTATCTAAGCGTCTAAATCATTATCAATTTCCAAATTCAATAACATTAAAATTAAATAAATTTTTTGGAGGTTTTAGTACTTTATTAAAACCTTATTCTTCAAAAGATGAAGAAATATTGAGAAATTATCGTGACGATTTGAGTAATTTACTGGGTATAAAATTTGAAAATCATCTCAGTTATACTTTTCACATTACGCTTGCTTATTTACTGGAGCCATTAACAACACAAGAAGTAAACAAATTGCAGGATTTAGAAAAAAAATTGAATATTAAATTTAAAAATGAAATTCCTATGATTGATCTATCTAAGCCTGCTTTATGCATTTTTAATGATATGTGTGAGTTTAAAGATATAAGCAACCTAACTTAATGCTTAAGTTAGGTTTAATAGGAGAACATATTACTAAATCTCTAACACAAGCTTTTTTTCAAGACTTATCTAAATCCTACAATATTGAATTAAGCTATGAGTTATTTGATATGTATGATCAAAACATGTCCTTTGAAGATAAATTAAATTATTTATCAAAAAAAAAATATAAAGGTCTAAATATAACTTACCCATTCAAAGAAGAGGTATTTCAATTTGTAGATAATAAGAGTGAAGAAGTTAATTTTGTTGGATCAGTAAATACAATTACAATTGATAGCGCTGTATCAGCCTTCAATACAGATTATCTGGGTTTTAGTCATATTATAAAATCACATAAAATAAAAAAAAACATAAATGTACTTATCATTGGTTCTGGGGGTGTTGGTAGATCTGTGGCAAGTGCCTGTGGTAAGAATCTAAATTCAAATATTTACCTATACGATATTAATCTTTTGAAATCTAAAAAACTAAACCACGATCTTAAAAAAAATAAAATTAAATCATTTGTATTAAATAAAAATAACTTAATAGAACAGTTTAATAATATTGATCTAGTTTGTAATTGTTCCACTTATGGTCACTATAAAAACCCTGGTAATCCTTTAAATGATATTAAAAACTTTAAAGAGGATGCAATTTTTTTTGATGCAATTTATACTCCTTTAGATACAAAATTTTTATCTCAAGCAAAAAGACAAAAATATAAAACAATTAGCGGTTTAGAATTGTTTATTTATCAAGGAATAGAGAGCTTTCTGATATTTACTAAAAGATATGAATTAAGAGAAAAGCTTATAATTTCTAGTGGGCAGTTTATTTCTAAATATCAAAATTTATTTTAAGAAAATTTATCCTGAATATCCCATCAATCTAGGAAGCCATAAAACCATATCAGGAAAAATAATTAACGTTACCAATGCTGCAATTAAAGTAATAAAAAATATCCATATTTCAGAAATTATTTCTTTAATAGGAATGCCAGTAACGGCATTAATAACAAAAAGAAGGATGCCGTAAGGAGGAGTAATTAAACCAATCATTGAATTTACAACAACCAGAACACCAAAATGGACTAAATCTATTCCTAACGCTTTGCATGCAGGAATAAACAAAGGGACAATTACTAAGATAATTGTAGTTGCATCTAAGAAGCATCCTAAAACTAATATAAAAATATTAATTAGAAGCAAAAACATTAATGGATGCATATCAATACCTGTCAGTATTGAGGACATATAACTTGGAATATTTTCTGCGATAACGATATAATTTAAAATAAAAGCACCACCTATAACCACACCTACCGCAGCTGAGGAACGGGCACTCTCGACTAATATCTCATATAAAGATTTAAAGGTTAAAGCTCTATATAAGCCTCCTGCCAGCATTAAAGCATAAAGAGCTGCTACTGCAGCGGCCTCCGTAGGTGTAGTAACTCCTCCATATATTCCATACAAAAGAATAACGGGCATCAATAAAGCAGGAAAAGCATTAAAAGTTACTTTGGGCAATTCTTTTAAAGGAACAATTTTTTCAGTGACAAAATTCCTGTTTCTTGAAATCCATCCATTAATAAACATTAAAAAAGATCCCATTAATAAACCAGGAATAATTCCTGCCAAAAATAAAAAGCCAATAGAACTATCTGAAATTACTGAATATAAAACCATAGGTATAGATGGTGGAATAATAGGACCGATGGTAGCTGACGCTGCGGTAATAGCTGCAGCATACCCTCTTGTGTAACGACCACTTTTAGTCATCATACCAATAATAATTTTGCCAATACCAGCTGCATCAGCTACAGCAGAGCCTGACATACCTGAAAAAATAAGAGAGGCAACTATGTTGACATGACCTAGACCTCCTTTAAACCTTCCAACAACAGCTATACAAAATTTTAAAAGCCTATCTGTTATTGTCCCCCCATTCATAATATTGGCAGCAGTAATGAAAAGAGGTACCGCTAACAGTACAAATGATTTGTATAAGCCTTGTATTATTTTTTCACCTGTTAAAGCAATATCAAATCCACCAACTGTAAAATAAATAATTGATGCCATCATGATTGAATAGCCAATAGGTGTGCCAATGCCAGCCATACCGAACAAAGTTAATAAACATAATGTTAATTCAAGTGACATTTTATTCGTTTTCTAGTTCTGAAAATCTATCTTTATCAGGTAGTCCAAATTTTATTAGATGAAATAATTTCCATACATATCTAATGATTAATGAAAGTAAAAATATTCCATAAACAGAAAATATAATATTTAAGGGTATCTTTTTACCAATAAAGGGAATTTTCACAGTCGTAGTGCTCCTCATTTTCATCCAATCGATATAATCAATAGTAGGAAGAAAAGACCATCCCATGATCACAATAATTCCCACAGCCGATATTACTGAAAAAATTAATTGAACTTTTTTAGGCGTTGCAAAATAAAATATATCAAAAGTAACATGATCTTTATCTCTTACTGAGAAAGCACAACCAAAAAAAACAATCCATAGCCATAAAATTAGACAAAGTTCTAAAGTCCATCCGAAAGGAGATCGAAGGACATATCGAGAAAATATTTGGAAAAGAAAAGTAAAAAATAAAACTGCCAACATTAAGGCAGTTAAAAAATTTGAAGTTTTTTGGAGCCACTTTAAGAATTTATCCATAAAATGGCTCCATTATATCATATCAAGAGGATTTGATATAAAGTTAAAGTTTTAGTTACCTAAAGAGTTAATCTTCTCTAGTACACCTTCAGGCCATGAAGCAGCAACTTCGCTTCCTACGTATGCAGCCTGAACTTGCGTTCTAAATGCTTCTAAATCAGGAGTGTAGATTTCGACTCCTTGAGATCTAATAAAATCAGCTAGGTTATTTTCTTTGTCTAGCTGTTTTAGTCTTCCCCAAGCGGCAGCAGCATCAGCAGCTCTTTGAACTTTCATTTGTTGATCAGCTGATAATGAATCCCATGTTTCTTTGGAAAATGCTATATAGTTAAGATCAACTAAGTGTGATGTTAAAGCAATTTGTTTAGTAACTTCATAGAACTTTTTATCTACAACAGTCGGTAATGGATTATCCTGACCGTCAACAGCTCCTGTCGCCAAAGCTTGATAAACTTCATTAAATGCTAATGGTGTTGCTGATGCTCCAAGAGCATTTCCTAAAAATTGCCAAGCATCTGTTCCAGGCATACGAAGATTGACTCCAGCTAAATCTGCTGGTGTATTTACTGTTAACTCGTCTTTTGTTTGTCTTAAGTTAACATGTCTTTTACCTAAGTACATTACAGACAATAATTTTACACCCAACCTATCTTCAGCTGTCTTCTTGAATGAGTCCATTAAAGGATCATTAAAAACTCTAACTTGATGAGCAGCATCTTGGTGAACATAACCTGTTGCGAAAATTGAAAATTCTGGAAAAAACTGAGCTAATTCTTGAGCAGAAGCAATAGACATAGTTAAATTACCTCTGCTTATAGCGTCAAGTTCAGTTCCTTGATCGAACATTGTTGAATTGTAACCAATTTGCATATCAGCAAAATCAGATACCATTGGTGCAAATACGTTAACTATAGCAACTGATCTCATATCTGTTTCAGAGCCAGATGTTGCCATTGTAAAAGTAACAGCGTTTGCAGTAGTGAATGAGCCAAGGAATAAACCTAAAGCAACAATTGAGCCAATAAATGACTTCTTATTAAAACTAATAGACATAGCTATCCTCCTAAATAATACTTTATAAAAAAGCTCTTTGATTATTACTGATTTTATCTGTTTTGCAATATTTTTAGAATAAAATCAGATATTTTAGTTTAAATTAGATATATCTATTGCTTTATTTTCAATAATTGATGTCTGAATAGCCTCAATTACTTGAAGGGATTTTATCCCCTCCAAACCGGAAACTAAAGGATCAGATTTACCTAATATAACATCTCTAAAATTTTCTAGTTGTGTAATTAAGGGATCAACATTTTCAAATTCAAATTTTTTAGAGGTTAACGGCGTCCACCAATCAGGTTTTTTTTCATGTTTCCATAATTTCAAATCTGGCAATGAAAGAGATCCCTCCGATCCGCCAATCAAATAACAACTGTTAAGAGTATTGTGGTAAATAGGATGTTCGTTAGAGGTGGTTTCCCAACTCCAAGGTGAGGCGATACTATCTGAAACAGATACATTAGCTATAATTCCATCTTCAAAAGTGAGTATGGCAGAAGCCAAATCTTCGTTTTCATATCCTCTGGTTGATTGAATAGCTTTTGCATAGACATTTTTTACTTCTCCACAAAAATATCTCAATAAATCAATATCATGTATGAGATTGACATAAACTGGACCTGCTCCTTTTAATTTCCTCCAAGGGGCTGCATCAAAATAATGATTTGGTTTATAAAACCAACAAGTTGCTTGAATTGATCTAATTTTACCTAAAACTCCTTCGCTTAAAATTTTTTTTGTTTTTTTAACTATTTGATTATGTCTTCTATGTTGGCCTACTAATATTGGAACATTTATTTCTTTTGATTTTTTAATTAAAGCAAGAGCATCTGTAGCATGAACTGAAATAGGCTTTTCAATCAATAAAGGGATTTTTTTGTCTACACATTTCATAGCTTGATCTATGTGTAAAATAGTTGGAGTAGATATAATTAATCCATCTGGTTTATTTTTATCTAAATATTCACCTAGATCGTTATGAATATTATAACTTTCATTCTTATCTAAGTCTTGAAGGCTAGTTGGGTCATGTTCAATTATATCACTTAAGATTAACCCATTTGTTTTTTTTATAGCAATGGCATGTCTTTTTCCCACCAAACCAAAACCTATAATTCCTATATTTAAATCATTCATTCGAAAGAGGATTTAATATTATTAACTGATATTTATCAATATATCATATACTTTTATTTTTTAGTGATTTATTGATTAAAACCGAATTTTATGAAAATATAAAATGTGGATCATCAATGAAAAGCTTAGATACAATAGGTTCAACGATTTATAAGAAAATCAAAAACGATATTATTTTTGGCAAACTACTCCCAAGTGAAAAATTAAAACTAGATAATCTAAAATCTAAATATCCAGCTAGTTTATCTACACTTAGGGAGACGTTAAATCGACTTGCAAGTGAAGGATTTGTAGTAGCTGAAGAACAAAGAGGTTTTTTTGTTACACCCTGTACTAAAGATGACTTGATTGAAATAGCAAATTTAAGAATTCTTTTAGAAACTCATGCTATGAACTTATCTTTTAAAAATGGAGATACAGACTGGGAGGGCAATTTAGTTGCTGCACATCATAAACTGAGTTTAATGGAAAAAAGAATGGAAAAAAAAGAAGATGGTATTATTGAAATTTGGAAACAATATGACTGGGAATTTCACTTAGCTTGTATAGGAGCGTGTGGCTCTAAGAACCTGTTAAGACTTCACTCAAATTTATTTGATAGATATCTACGTTACCAGTTTGTGGTTCTTAATTATCGTGGCCAAGGAGCAATTGATGAGCATTATGAAATTTACCAAGCAGGATTAAAAAGAGATGCCGTTAAAGCAAATAAGTTTTTGAAAATGCACATTGATAAAGGTGTAGAAAACGCCCTAATAAATTTTTCCTAAACGAACCACCTCATCAGACTCAAAAGTATTTTGTTCAATTTTGTTATTGGATAGATAGATCATCGCTCTCGCTACAAGATCCGCTCTTATTGGCTTCATTTTTTTTAGCGGACCTATAAATAAAGGACTTAAAATTTTAAATATAAAAATACCAATTTTTTCACCAAATCTTTTTTCTTTTCTGTTACCTACAAGAAAAGAAGGTCTGATTATTGATAGATTCATAAATTTAAGATCTTTTAAAGCTTCTTCTACAAGGCCTTTATATCTTAAATATTCACCCGAATGTTTAGGATTAGCCATACCTGAGGAGACAAAAGAAAAACTATTTACTGAATTTGATTTGGCTATTTTTGCAATTTTTTTTGGTATATCTAATTCAACTCTCTGATATTCCAATTTATTTGGAGAATTTTTTTTAGTTGTTCCAATACAAAAAAAACAATTATCACCCTTTATTTCTGAACTATGGTTAGATAAATTTTGAAAATCAGTTTTTATAATTTGAATTTTTGGATTATTGAAATTTATCTCAGATCTAACAAAAATCTTTATTTTTTCGTAATTATTATCATTAATTAATAAGTTAATAAGGTGACTTCCAACTAGGCCCGAAGAACCAAATACTAATGCTGTTTTCTTCATATTATATTATTTACTCATATGATTCTTAACAATGAATAATCCTAAAGATACAGCAGGACCTATTCCAAAAGCAAATATTAAAGTTCCTAAGCCCACGGTTCCCCCTAAACACCACCCAGCAAATACAACTGTAATTTCTAGAGAAGCGCGAATAAAAGAAATAGGATAATTAGTAATTCTTGTTAAGCCTGTCATTAAACCGTCTCTAGGGCCTGGGCCTAAATTTGCTACTAAATAAATACCACTTCCAAAGCCAACTAAGAGAACTGCAACAATAGTCAATAAATATTGATGATAAATAGATGTAGGAGGATCAAAGAAAAAAGAGGTTACATCTATGACAATAGCTATGATAAAAACATTTAAAATAGTTCCTATACCCGGTTTTTGTTTTAGAAATATCCATAAAAATAAAACAATAAGACTAATTATAAAAGTTGTACTTCCTACAGAAAGGCCTGTTATAATTGAAAGACCTTCAGATAAAACAAGCCATGGAGAATTTCCAGTAGATGAAATCAAAATTAAAGCTTCACCTAACCCAAAACAAAAAAGGCCCAATGATAGAAAAAATAGAGTTTGAATTTTAGGCTTAAAATTTAAAGGAGTATCTGAGCTCCATGATTTTTTAGGTATTTCATTGATCTTTAAAAAATTAAAAAAAGAAAACATAAAAATATTTTAAAAATTAATTATTTTTAATTACCAACGGTGATGAATGTCTTCTTTAAGATACTGACTATAAACATCTTTTATTAAGGGCATGAGAGAGGAAATATCATCTAAATCAACAGCATTTACATTCTTAGATAATTGATAATCATTTTTCGCACCTGGTATAGCAACAGTAATTTCTTGATGCATTAATATCCACTTAAGAGCCAAGTCTGTTAATGAAAAATTATCAGGTAATAGTTTCTTTATTTCCTCTACAGCTTGAAGGCCTTTATCAAAATTTACGCCTGAAAAAGTTTCACCTACATCAAAAGCCTCACCCTTAATGTTATAATTACGATGATCATTAGTAGGAAAAGAGGAACTTTGAGACATTTTACCAGTTAATAATCCGCTCGCTAATGGAACTCTGGCAATTATCGCAATATTTCTTTTAGCAGCTTCTTGAAAAAATTCTTCAGCAGGCTTTTGACGAAACATATTAAAAATGATTTGAATACTCTTGACATTTGGGAACCGAATTGCATCCATGGCTTCAGATACTTTTTCAACACTCACTCCGTAATAAGAAATCTTTCCTTTTTTTACTATTTCATCCATCATTTCATAAGTTTCTTTTTTTGAACAAATATCAGAAGGAGGACAGTGAAGTTGTAATAAATCAATACAATCCACACCAAGATTTATTAAAGATCGATCAATAAAACTCTCTATATTCTTCAAATTATATCCTTCAGATGTATGTGGGTTTAATCTTCTACCTGATTTTGTAGCAACATAAATTTTTTCATTTGTGGATTTTAATAACTCACCTACAAATCTTTCACTTCTGCCATCACCATAAACATCGGCAGTGTCAAAAAAATTTATCCCATGATCTAGAGATGAGTTTAAAACTTCAGTGGCATCCTCTTTTGATACATCACCCCACTCTGAACCTATAGCCCAACATCCAAGACCAATTTCAGATACTTTCCATCCAACATCAGAAAATTCTCTAAATTTCAATTTTATAACTCTCCTTGAATTATGTATTTAAGAATTCGAACCACTTGTTTGGTATTAGAAGCAACTGCAGAAGCAGCAGCATCAATTTCTTTTAAAGCATGTTGATGATCTTCATTGTGTATAACAATTATAGACTTATTTAGAGCAGCGGCATAACCAGCATCAAAGGCAGCATTCCATTGTTTGTATTTTTCTCCAAATTTTACAATAAGCAGGTCACTATCTTTGATTAATTTCTTTGTACGAATGGAATTAATATTTGCTCCCTTATTATCTTTCCAATAATTTTTATCCTCTACTCCAAGAATATCTACACCGCAGTTATCAGAATATTCATGATTAGTAACAGGAGAAGAAAATTGAGCATTTATATTCGCAGATTTGCACTGATCGATTAACTCATCACGCCAATTAGTGTGTATCTCTCCTGCTAAATAAATTTTTATCATTTAAAATATAAGAAAATCATAATTAAAAATTATTTTTATCATCTTAAAAAAGAATTGTTATAAATATTTTCTATTTTATGTATTTTAATTAATTAGTAATTATAAAATTAAAAAATTAATTAGATATGCCCATAAAGATCTGGAAAGGGTTAGCTCCACTTTTAACGGAATATATTGTTCCCCCGCTAAAGCTTAAATCCACAGATACAGAGTCTTTTATTTTAAAATTCAAATCATATTGACTCGCAGAAGTAACAGTTTGTGGTGTAGTAAAAGTAAAAACAATCCCTATTCTTTCACTGTTATTGGCATTAGTAGCAGTAGTTGCATTATCAGTCTGCATTAATCTTCCCTTCATGGAACCGCCCGTTAAAGCAATTGCAGATGAAGTATTAGCTGCATAGCTGCCTTCACCAAAATCATCCACATACTCTGTAGTAAAAGCCGGTGTCGGTGGAGTGGATCCACAGGTCATCCCCAAGGTGCTATTATCACTTATATCAGGGTCAACAGGATTGCCAATAACCCCACTTGTTTTATTACCAGAATAAGATGTTACAGCAGCATTAGTTGCACAATACTTACCAGCAGCCCCACCCTTACCTGTTACGCTTGCACTAAACACTTCAGAGTGTTTAAGTTGTAGGCCATTACTAATCAATAAAACCATATAGCCATAAGTGCCAACTGCTGGCAAAGAAGTAATAGGCAATGAAGAACTAGCAGGCATTGTAATATCTAATACTGTAGGCGTAGTACTATCTAGAAAGAAACTACAAGATGTAAAATCTGTTTGCGCTGAAGTAAAAGGATCTGCTGTACACAAACCTACCTTATAGAATTGTATTCTATAGATATCAGGGATTTCTTGACAGGCATCGCCTGCATTTCCAAGTATATCAGTTACAACATTAGATTGAGCAGTTACAACAATTTCTCCATCAGCATTCCTCACACAAGATGATTCAGTTTCTGCTTTTACACTTATTGAAGTTAGTGATGAAAATAGAATAAAAATAAAAAATAGATATCTCATATTAAAAACCTTTCACAATCAAAGCGCCTTCTAATTCAACAACAACTTTGTTCGTTCTTTTAACCTTTTGGAGCATTTGCTTTGAAACATCACTATTCTCAAATGCTTGAGTAGAGTAGAATTTATCAGTAATTGTTGGTTTTTCAGATGGTGGGTATGAAAAGGTAATCATAACATATTCATCTTGGCCAGTTATAGCATTATCATCCACTCCAGCCTCTAAGGATATGGACTTTGTAAGATGAATTTCTGTACTCAGTTTATTACCTGAGGAGTCTTTGCTATTTTTAATGGAGCTCCATGAGTAATTTTCATAGTAAATTTTCGCCCACGGCAGATAAGGAATTTGACCACCAATAATTAAGTCGTATCCATCTAATACTCTTTCATTATAATCACCTACAGTTATTGAGCCAGTCAATCCGCTATAGTAATTACCAACAATTTCAAATGGACCTGAAATTAACTCACCACCAAAGCTCATTCTTTGATGATTTTTACTATCTATATCAAAAAATGTATTTAAACCCCAAAAATAAGAATTATCATCTGAGAGGTTTCGATAACCAACACCAAAATTCAATGCCTGACGATCTTTTCCTTTGATTGTATAATTGTTTAATTGGGTTTGTGTAAACCAAACACTATCAATTTTCATTTCAGTCAAAGGTCTAACTAACACAATACTGCCCATGGGTTGCATATTTTGACCAGCAGTTAAGGAAACTTCAGTAGTACCTTCATTGCCAAAATAGTTTTTAATTACATCGCTAGTTCCTTTTGACAAAGAACTATAAAAATTACTTACAGAATCATGAAGTAAAGAATTTGCCTTATTAGAAGCATAAGAACTTACATCATTAGTAGCAGAAGTAATGCTAGGAGATATAAGGAGGGTAATAAGGAGTATTTTAATTACAATTTTCATTTTTTTTTAATTAAATGAAAAAAGATAATTATAAAAAACTAAGAGCCTTTGATCAGATAATTTTTTTTTTTTTAACAGTTTTATAAAAATAAATCAAACAAAAAAAAAGGGTAATTTGTTTACAAATGATAAAAAACGCTCGTAATGTTTTAAGCGTACCCGTGAATCTTAAAAGGCGTTTATCATAGGTTTATTCTTTGATAAAAACTGTCCTAAAACAATATCTTTAATTTTAGTAGATGATGTTCTTGGATTATATTTAACTTTTTGAATTTTTTTTCCCATACTTAATATGAAATTATCAACGTCAAGATTATATGGTTTTTTTCCCCAGTCTTCCCCAACAACAAAAATGTCAACATTCAACTCTTTACATCCTGAAACATACTCAAGGTTGTAATAAGGTCTAACGATATCGACACAAGATAATGCCTTCAACATTTCAATTCGCTGCTCTAACGGTACTATTGGAATATTAGGTTTGTACATATTTACTACTTCATCAGAGGCAACACCAACAGCAAGGATATCACCAAGTGTCTTGCAATATTTTAATAACGCAAGGTGACCAACGTGAAGTAAATCGAACGTACCAACGGTATAAACTATTTTTTTCATATTAAATTTCAATTAAGAGATAAATGGTGATATAGATAATTAAATTTATCTGATAACTTTAATATAGATTAATCCTCTGAATTTACCACTAAATTATTATTTTTCGAAAAATGAGCAAAAAATCCATACTTTCATTTATAAAAGATTTACCAAACATATGTTCACTTATGGGATTAGTATGTTCAATACTTGCAATTTATTTTATGTTCATTGGTATATATCAAATTGCAATGATAGGGATGATTTGGGCAGTAGGATTTGATTGGGCTGATGGAATTATTGCTCGAAAAATACAAAATAGAACTAAAGAAGAAAAAATTTTCGGGGGTCAGCTAGACTTACTTATAGATATTGTTAGCTATGGCATAGCACCTGCTATATTAATATTAAGCTTTTCAAACTTTAATCCATTATTTTTACTACCAGCATTAATTATGCTTATTTTTGGGGTTATGAGACTGAGTTATTTTAGTACTTTTGGATTATCAGAAGAAGCAAAGTATACTGGACTTGCGATAGATAATAATAGCATAGTTCTGGTTTTCATATTTATATTCTCAGGATATTTTGACAAAATTGTATTTTCAGTTTTATTAGGAATCGTTGGGGTTTTTTTAGCAATCCTAAATATTTCAGACATAAAAACACCGAAGTTATCTGGGAATCCAGTTAATGTTTTAATACTTTCTATTTATATAGTAATTATAACAACCTTTTATACATATTCATTTCTGGTCTTTTAGATCTCAATAGTATGTGAGGGTTTTTCAACACTTTCTGTTAAGGAAGTGGTGAGCCCAGCAGGATTCGAACCTGCGACACCCTGATTAAAAGTCAGGTGCTCTACCAGCTGAGCTATGGGCCCTCATAGAAAATGTGAACATTTCAAATTTTTGACAAAAAATCAAGAACTGGTTTAGGGACACTTTGAGAAATATCTCCACCCAAACTATGAATTTCTTTTATGAATCTTGAAGATATAAAATGATATTTTTCAGCAGACATCAAAAAAATGGTTTCTATATCAATATCGATAGTTCTATTCATGCCAGTCATTAAAAACTCATACTCAAAATCTGACACAGCTCTTAAACCTCTGATAATTAGAGAAGCATTCTTAGATTTAACATAATGAACTAAAAGATTGTCAAATTTTTCAATATATATTTTTGATTGAACATCGTTAGGTAATGATAGAATAGATTTGTTAATAAGCTCTAGCCTGTCATCGATTGAAATCATATGTTTTTTTGACTTGTTATTAGAGACTGCAATGATGAGCTTATCAACGACATGAAAGCTTCTTTGAATAATATCAAGATGACCTAGTGTGATAGGATCAAAAGATCCAGGGTATATTCCAATTTTAGTCATTGATTAGTCTTCTAGACGAGCTACTGAAACAATTTTTTCTTTGGCATCAAGTTTAAAGACAGAAACACCTTGTGATACCCTTCCAACTACTCGAATATTTTCTCCTATATTGCAGCGTAATAATTTACCTGAGTCAGAAATCAAAGCAATATTATCATCTAAATTTATTTTTAGTGATTGAACCACCCTACCATTCTTAGGTGTTATCGTAATATTAGTAACGCCTGATCCTCCTCTATTGGTAATTCTATATTCATATGCTGAACTTAGCTTACCATAGCCGTTTTCAGTAATCGAAAGTAAGTATTCTTCACTTTCAGATAATTCTTTAAATTTTTTATTCATCTTTGATGGATCTTTTTTAGCTTCGTTTTTTGCTTTTAAATATGACTCTCTAACATCTATTGAAATCTTATTGTGCAATAAGCTAGAAATAGAAACTACTTTATCGTCTTTAGCAAGTTTGATACCTCTAACACCCGCAGAACCTAATCCAGAAAACTCTCTTAAATCAGCTGTAGCAAATCGAATAGATTTACCATTTGTGGTTGCTAATTGTACATCATCATTTTCAATTACCGATATAACTCCTATTAATCTATCACCTGTTTTTAGCTTAATAGCAGTTTTACCCGTTCTTGCTAATTTTCTCGTCCCGCTCATGGCTACATCTTTAAGTTTATTTTTTCTAATATTTCCTAAGCTTGTAGCAAATACGAGATTATAATTTTCAAAATCACCAATATCTTTTGGTAAGGTTAAAATTGAAGATATTTTTTCATTTTTTGAAATTGGTATTAAATTAACAATTGCCTTACCTCTTGAAGTTGGGGTTCCTGCAGGTAATTCATAAGCTTTCATTGAATATACCTTGCCCACAGAAGTAAAAAATAGAATAGTATCTCTTGTAGTAGCAGCAAATACCTGTTCTAAGAAATCTTCATCTCTTGTAGTCATAGCGTTTTTACCTTTACCACCACGTTTTTGAACCTTGTAAGAGGATTTTAATACACGTTTTATGTAACCTTGATGAGAAACAGTGACTACAACATCTTCTTCAACGATTAAATCTTCAGTGTCAACGTCTTCTATATCATGTTTTTGAATCTCAGTTTTTCTAGGAGTGGCAAAATTATTCTTAATTTCATTAAGTTCATCTTTAAGCACTTTTAATAATTGATTGTTAGAATTTAAAATTTTTAAGTAATTATTTATATCATCAACTAGAGATTTTAAATTATTGAATAAGTCATCTCTTTCTAAGGCTGTTAATTTTTGTAATCTTAATTCTAAGATAGCTTTAGCCTGCTCTTCATCTAATGATATCTTGCTAGCTGAAGCTTTAAAACTAGGATTAATAAGTTTTATATATTGAGTAATATTAGACTTAACATTCCATTTTGTAGCTAATAGTTTAGATTTTGCTTCTGCGGGATTTTTAGATTTTTTTATAAGTTCAATAATTGAATCAATATTATTAACAGCTATTGCTAAGCCAATAAGGATATTAGCCTTTTCTCTAGCTTTATTTAATTTGAAGACTGTTCTTTTAGTAATAACATCTTTTCTGAAATCTATAAAATGACTTAAACCATCATGCAATGTTATAGTCATTGGTTTGGTTTCTTTTAGGGCTAACATATTGCTACTAAAAGAGGTTTTAAGAGGAGTGTATTGAAATAATTGATTTTTAATAATTTCTGGTACGGCTGAGGATTTAAGCTCTATTACAACGCGTACACCTTCCTTATTAGACTCATCTCGGATATCATTAACACCTTCAATTGTTTTGTTATTAACAACATCGGCTATTCTTTCAAGAAGTTTAGACTTGTTTTGTAGGTATGGAATTTCTGTAATTACGATTGCATTTCTATTTTTAATTTTTTCTTCATGCAGTTTTGATAAAACAGTAACGGTTCCTCTACCGGTTTCATACATAGAGTTAAGTCCTGCAGTGCCTGATATAATTCCCCCAGTGGGGAAGTCAGGCCCTTTAACAATTTTATGTAATTGTTTTGAGGAAGTCTCAGGTTCGTCAACTAAAAGAAGTGTTGCATCAATAATCTCACCTAAATTATGAGGTGGGATATTCGTAGCCATTCCTACAGCAATTCCACTAGCGCCGTTAACAAAGATATTTGGGAATCTAGAAGGTAGCACTTTAGGCTCTGATAGCGTTTCGTCATAATTAGGGCGAAGTTGAACAGTGTCGTATTCCAACTCCTCTAACATAAAAGATGAAACTTTACCCAAGCGAGCTTCAGTATATCTCATCGCTGCAGCAGGGTCTCCGTCCATAGATCCATAATTACCTTGGCCATCGATTAAAGGAAGCCTCATAGTAAAATCTTGAGCCATTCTAACCATTGATTCATATATAGCTGAGTCTCCATGTGGGTGATACTTACCCATTACATCTCCAACTATTCTTGCAGATTTTTTATATGGCTTATTATGATGATAAGATGACTCGTACATAGAGTATAAAATTCTTCGATGCACGGGCTTTAAACCATCTCTTATATCGGGTAATGCACGTGAAACTATCACGCTCATCGCGTAATCGAGATAACTTTTTTCTAATTCATCAGTTATATCTATGTTTGGATATATTTTATCCTCTAATACATCTAACTGTTTTGATTTAATTTTTTTCTTTTTTGCCAAGGAAATTCTTTAAAAAGGGATATCGTCGTCAAGTTGTTCTGCTGTTGAGTTATCAGAACCTCCCAGTGCTTCGTCTGCAGCTGAGTCTAATTGGCTAGTATTTTCCTCACTAACAGAAGATTGAGCGCGAGAGTCAAGCATAGTTAGCACTCCAGAATAATTGGGAATTACAACTTCTGTTGTGTACTTATCAACTCCATTATTGTCGGTCCATTTGCGAGTTTGAAGTTGACCTTCAATGTAAATTTTTGAACCTTTGCGTAGATATTTTTCACAAATATCAGCAAGCTTATCATTAAAAACTACAATACGGTGCCATTCCGTTTTATCTTCTAATTGCTGGGTATCCTTATTTCTATATTTGGTTGAAGTCGCAATAGAAAAGCTAGCTAATCGAGATCCTGTCGATGTAGCCCTTATGTCAGGGTCTTTTCCTAAGTTGCCTAAAAGAATTACTTTATTTACTGATCCAGCCATGGTTATTTTTATTAAAAGATAATATTAATATATATTATTTCGTCATCTATTGATACCAAATTTATGGAAAAACATTCACCACTCACACACATTATAGTTCACAATGCACATGAACATAATTTAAAAAATTTAAATCTTACCTTACCTAAAAATAAGTTAGTAGTTATCACAGGCGTTAGTGGTTCTGGAAAGTCAACTTTAGCTTTTGATACCATTTACGCAGAAGGTCAGCGAAAATATATCGAATCACTAAGCGCCTATGCCAGACAGTTCTTAGACATGATGGATAAACCTAAGGTTGATAAAATAGAGGGCTTATCACCTGCTATCTCTATTGACCAAAAAACTACATCAAAAAATCCTAGATCCACGGTAGGAACAGTTACTGAAATTTATGATTATCTAAGAGTATTATTTGCAAGAGCTGGTGAGCCCTATTCGCCGACTACGGGTAAACCCATAAAAGGTTTAACAAGCTCAGAAATAATTGATGAGATTGAAAATAAATTTATTGGAAAAAAAATTATGATTATGTCCCCGCTTATAAAGGGAAGAAAAGGAGAATATAAGAAATTATTTGATGAATATTTCAAAAAAGGGTACGAGCGTTTTTATATTAATGATCAAATTTATCAAAAAGAAGATTTGCCTGAGCTTAGCAAAAATTACAAACATTCCATAAGTGTAGTCATAGATAGAGTTATACCCTCTAAAGAAAATAGAGATCGATTAGCAAATAGTATTGAAATAAGCTTAAATGAGAGCGAGGGAAATATAGAAGTATACGATATTGACTCCAAAAAATTAGTTAGCTTATCTAATAAATTCATGTGTCCAGTTAGTGGTTTCAGTATTGACGAAATAGAGCCTAGATTATTTAGTTTTAACAACCCTTATGGCGCTTGTAAAAATTGCGATGGTTTAGGAGAAGTAGACGCTTTCGATGAAGACATCCTCATTCCTGATAAGAATTTAAGCTTTAACGATAATGTAATTAACTACTGGTCAGAAAAAGCAAAGTCTAAATTACACCCAAAACTAAAAAAAATATTTACTACAAAGAAATATGAAAACATCATTTGGTCAAAATTACCTAAGACTTTTCATAATGAAATTTTTTATGGTAATCGAAATTTTGAGGGTCTTATTAATATTATGGATAATATTTATGATGGAACGTCTAGCTGGTGGAGGCAATGGGAATTAGAAAAATTTAGAAATTCAAAAATTTGTAAAGAATGTAATGGTAAAAGGCTTAATGAAAAGGCTCTTTGTATAAAAGTTGATGATTTAAATATAAGTGACTTTACTTCTCTAAGCATTAAAGACTCTTTAAACTGGATTAATACTTTTGAAAAAAGACTATCAGATCAAAGGAAATTAATTGCCGCCCCTTTGAAAAAAGAAATACACTCTCGATTAAATTTTTTAAATGAAGTTGGACTTAATTACCTAAGTCTTTCTAGGAAAAGCTCGACTTTATCAGGTGGAGAGTCGCAACGAATTAGATTGGCAAGCCAAATAGGATCAGGATTAACTGGGGTTACCTATGTATTAGATGAACCCTCTATTGGACTTCACCAAAGAGACAATCAAAAATTAATTAATACACTCAAAAACTTACGTGACTTAGGTAATACTATTTTAGTAGTTGAGCATGATGAGGATATAATCAAAGAGGCTGACTATATAGTTGATATTGGAGAACTCGCTGGTATCAATGGTGGTAAAATTATAGCTGAAGGTAACTATCAAACAATCCTAGAAAGTACAAATAGTCTTACAAGTAATTACATTAAAGGAAACATATCAAGATATCCCACATCTAATAAAAAGATTAAAAATATTGATAATATACAAATTATCAAAGCTGGAGGTAATAACCTAAAAGAAGTAAGTGTTTCTTTCCCTCTTGGAAAATTTATTTCTGTAACAGGTGTATCCGGAAGTGGTAAATCTACCTTAATTAATGAAACTTTATATGGGGCAGCTAATAATAGAATTTATGAAAAAATTATCAAAACACTACCCTATCAAGATATTAAAGGAATAGAAAATATAGACAAAGTAATCAATATTGATCAATCACCTATTGGTAGAACTCCAAGGTCTAACCCGGCTACCTATGTTGGTCTCTTTACGCCTATTAGAGAATGGTTTGCAAATTTACCTGAAGCAAAAATGAAAGGTTTTAAACCAGGTAGGTTTTCTTTTAATGTTAAAGGTGGCAGATGTGAGAGTTGTGAAGGTGATGGGTTAAAAAAAATTGAAATGCACTTTCTTGCACCAGTGTATGTTAAATGTGAAGTTTGCAATGGAAAAAGATACAATAAAGAAACCCTTGCAGTTCAATTTAAGTCAAAAAATATTAGTGATATTCTTAATATGACTGTAGATGATGCTTGTGATTTCTTTTCCGCAAACCCTCAAGTATATTCAAAATTAAAAACACTACAAAATGTAGGATTGGGATATATTTCTATAGGACAGGCAGCTACTACTTTGTCAGGTGGTGAGGCTCAAAGAATTAAATTATCAAAAGAATTATCAAAAAGACAAACTGGTAAAACTCTCTATATCCTTGATGAGCCAACTACAGGATTACACTTTGACGATATAAAAAAATTACTAGAAATATTACATAAACTTGTCTCTTACGGCAATACCGTCATAGTGATTGAACATAATTTAGATGTAATTAACACTAGTGATTGGGTAGTTGATTTAGGACCAGAGGGTGGAGAGCAAGGAGGAAAAGTTCTCTTTGAGGGCTTAACTAAAGATTTAATAAAACAAAAAAATAACCAAACGGGAATTCACTTAAAGAAGTATCAAGAGTCTCTTGCTTTTAGTACAGCCTCATAATTCAAATCACCCACAATTCCCAAAGCTAAAAAAATTGATGAATAAGTACCTATTAAAACACCAAAAATAAAAACTATTGGCATTTCTGTTAAATTAACTGGAGCTAAAACAACAAGGCATAATAAAGCCAACACAGTTGTAAAACTTGTCAGAATTGTACGTCTCAAGTTTAATTTAATTGAGTTATTTACATTAAATTCAAATGTTTCCTTATTATTTTCATCAGAAGTAATTGAGCGTAATCTATCAAAAAGAACAATTGTATCATTAATACTATAACCAGCGATAAGTAGGAGTGCAGCTATCATTGTTAAGTTAAATTCAATGTTAAACAAAGACATAAAACCTATAGCTATAAATACATCATGAATTAATGCGAAAATCCCAGAAGCTGCAAATTGCCAGTCAAATCTAATCCAGACATAAAAAGCAATAACAAATAAAGAAGAAGCCAGTGCGTAGATAGAATTTTTAATTAATTCGTCACTAAAAGTGGGTTCTATGTACTCAGATAATAATATTTCTAAGTTAGCATTTTCATTCAAAATGATTTTTATCTCTTCTATCAAAGATGCATTATTGTCACCTGACTCAATTCTTATAGTGTAAACATTGCTACCAATTTCCTTTTTTATCAAAATTTCTTTACTAGAGTCAAAATCATCAAAGATTTGAGAAATTTGATTTTTAGATAAATCAGTTTTGATTTCGAAATTCAAACCTCCTTTAAAATCTATACCCAAATTCAAGCCTTTGAAAAAAACAATAGCTATTGTAGATAAAATCAAAATGGAAGAAATTAAGTAAGATTTATTTTTAAAAGAATAAAAATTTATCATTTCTTTAATCCTAGTAACCTTTCGGGAGTAGCGTTAATAAATAGTTTAAGAACTATATAGGTAACTATTAGAGAAGATAGAATACCAATTATTAATGAAATTGAAAAACCCCTAATAGGACCAAATCCAAATGCAAATAAAAATACAGCAGCAAATAGAGTAGTTAAATTTGAGTCAAGTATGGTTACATATGCAGCATTAAAACCTTCTGACTTAGGATTCTCAGAATTGTTTTTAAAATTTTCACGTATACGTTCAAAAATTAAAACATTGGCATCAACACACATCCCTATAGTCAACACAATGCCTATAACTCCGGGTAGTGTGAGGGTAGTATTTATTAAAGACATCAAAGCAAATAACAACGCAAGACAGCTGATGATTGTAAAAGTCGTAAATAGTCCAGAAACTTTATAGTAAATGATCATAAATAATGTAATTGCGATTAAAGCTATTATAGATGCATAAACGCCTTTTTTTACACCCTCCTGCCCTAGAGTTGGTCCTATTTGTTTTTCTTGAATAATAGTTATTTCAGTCGGAAGGGAGCCTGATTTAAGAATAATGGCTAAATTATTTGCAGATTCATTTGTAAAGCTACCAGATATTTGTCCACTACCTCCCGTGATAGCCTCTCTTATTACTGGAGCAGTAATCAATGCACCATCTAAAACAATAGCAAATCTTACGCCAACATTATCAGATGTCATTTGTGCGAATAAGTCAGAACCTTCTTTATTAAAAGAGAATGCAACTACTGGTTCATTTTGATTGTATTGTAAAGATGCATCTTGAATGTAATCACCAGTTAAACTAGGTACTTCTTGAACCCTTATCTCTTCACCTGTTTCTTCATTTTTAAATATCTTAGAGTTAACAAATGTATTTTTTTCTAGATGTAATGTTAATTTTGCTGTTTTTGAAATAACTTCTTTAACATTGTTATCGAGGTTTCCTGGTATTTCTAATAGTATTTTATTAAGACCTATTTTTTGAATTGATAATTCTTTATTTCCCAAAAAATCAATACGAGATCTTACAATCTCCACTGCATTCAAAGTCATATCAGAAAGTGAGTTATTAAAATATTGAGTGATAATGTTATAAAAAGCTCCCTCAGAGGTCTGATCCGCAATTTCCAATCCTAGGCTTTGAACGATAATATTATTTAATTTTTCTAAATTTTGATTGGAGGGAATATAAATAAAGTCTTCATCAATTTTTGAAGAAATATCATACGATGACTCAAGTGCTTGTGAAATTTTAATAAGAAGATTCTGTTTATATTCTTCTTCGTTAAGTTCCAATAAATAGGAGTAACCCCCTTGAATATCTAAACCAAAGTTAATTTTAAAATCTTGAGGGCTATCAGAAAAATTAGGTTTTATGAAATAAAAACAAAACATGACAAGCAATAAAGAAAACCATAACCTCCATTGCTTGAAAATTGTCATATATATATTTTAGTAATATTTTATTTAGCGGCGATATCGGCAATCATGCCTTTTGCTACTTTAACATTAACATTATCGGCTATTTCAACAGACAAAGTGCCATCATCATTAACATAATGTATGTTTCCGATAATACCACCTTGGGTGACGACCTTGTCCCCTTTTTTTAAATTAGCTATCATTTGCTTATGATCTTTGAGTTTTTTTTGCTGAGGTCTAATCAAGAGAAAATAGAAAACGACAAATATAAGTAATAAGGGTAAAATTCCTGCAAGTTGTTCCATAATTAAAATCCTTTAAAATAATAAAATTACGATTAAAATCTCACAATCATCTTTTAAGTCAATAAAAAATTGAAAAATACAAATTTATTATGCTGGAATAGCTCTAAACAGTCTTTAGATAAAATTCCATTTAGAAATATTCTAGATTTATCATTGTTATGTGGCGTAGATGATCAAATCTCTAAAATTAAAAAAAACACTCAAAATTTTCTACAAGGCTACTCCTATAATCATGCCTTACTTTGGGGAGTCAGGGGTAGCGGCAAGAGTAGCATTATACGAGGGGTGCTAAACGAATTTTCAAATGAGAATGATGACTTTACTATAATTGAAGTAAATAGTGAGGATATATCTGATCTTAATAAAATTTTTTTAAATTTTAATTTTGAAAATAGGATTATCATTTTTATTGATGATCTATCTTTTGAGCAAAATGATAGACGATATATTCAATTTAAATCATTTCTTGAAGGTTCATTTTATAATTCAAAACATTCATTCTTAGTTTATGTGACAACGAATAGAAGACACCTGATGAAAAGGGATATGTTAGATAATGAAAGATCATCGGCGATATCTCAAGATGAAGGAGTAGAAGAAAAATTATCTTTATCTGATAGATTTGGACTATGGATTAGCTTTCATAATTTAACTCAAGATGATTTTATAGAGATTGTTAAAAACTATTGTGAATATTATAAAATAACTTTTGATGAAGAAATTCAAAACAAAGCTTTACGATGGATATTTGCTAGAGGTAATAGGACCGGAAGATCGGCATATCAATTTTTTAAAGATTACTGCTCTATAAAAAAAATCAAAATTTAGATATTTTTTTTATATTACCCATATAAGGAATTAATACATCTGGGACGGTAATACTTCCATCTTCATTTTGATAATTTTCCAAAATCGCTATCAAAGTTCTACCAACAGCTAGACCTGAACCATTAAGAGTATGAACGAATTTGTTTTGATCGTTTGTCTTGTATCTTGCATTCATTCTCCTTGCTTGAAAAGAACGACAATTACTACATGAGGAAATTTCTCTGTATTTGTTTTCTCCAGGCAGCCAAACTTCTATATCGTAGGTCTTTTCAGCAGAGAAGCCCATATCACCAGAAGATAATAATACGACTTGGTATGAAACTTTTAAATCATCTAAGATTGAAGTAGCGCAATTAAGCATTCTTTCGAGTTCTTTTTCAGAGTCCTCTTCTTTTGTGATGCTAACAAGTTCAACTTTAGAAAATTGATGTTGTCTAATCATACCACGAGTATCTCTTCCAGCAGCACCAGCTTCAGAGCGATAACAAGGTGTCCAGGCTGTAAGTCTTTGTGGTAATTGATCTTCTTGTAAAATTGTTTCTAGGACTAAATTCGTTAAAGGTACTTCAGCAGTAGGTATTAACCAATGGTCAGTATTGGTTTTAAATAAATCTTCAGAAAATTTAGGCAGTTGTCCAGTTCCATAAGCAGCAGCATCTCTGACCATATTAGGAGGTATAATTTCAGTATAACCAAATTCAGTCGTGTGTTTATCCAACATAAAATTTGCTATTGATCTTTCCAATCTAGCAAGTTGATTTTTTAGATAAACGAAACGAGTCCCGGAAACCTTACCGGCTTGCTCAAAATCAAGCATATCTAAATTTTCTCCAAGTTCGTAATGAGGTTTTGGTGTAAAATCAAATTTAGGGATCTCCCCTATTGTTTTAACAATCTTATTTGAACCCTCATCCTCTCCAATAGGCACATCATCATGCGGTAAGTTTGGAATTGAAGATAGAATATCTTTAAGTTGAGAGTCAATAATCGATAATTCTTTTTCAAAAGTATCAATATCTAATTTAATTTGCTGTACTTTTTCTTGGAGCTTTAATTTTTCATTATCATCTAGTTTTGAAAATGACGAAGAGAGGTTTTTTCTTTCTGACCTCATTTCTTGAGATTTAGTTAATAAATCACGTTTTTTAATGTCCAAATCAAGTATCTTTTTAGATTGAGGATCGAGAAATCTCTTCTTCAAAAGATCATCAAAAAGGCTAGCGTTGTCTCTTATAAAATTTAAATCGTGCATTTATTCTTTAGTATTTAATTCTTTATCTTTTTTTCTTTTAGATAAAAATTTAGAAATCAAGATAGATACTTCATATAAAATAATCACAGGTAATGCCAGTGAAATTTGTGAAAATGGATCTGGAGGAGTTATGATAGCAGCAAATACAAATGCAAGGACAATTGCATACTTTCTAAATGAAACTAACTGCTCAATTGTCAAAACGCCCACTCTTACAAGTAAAAGCAGTACCACTGGAAGTTGAAAAGCAAGACCAAAGGCAAAAATAAAGGTCATCATCAATGAGAGATATTCATTCATTTTAGCTTGAAGTGTAATGTTAATACCATCAGCTTGTGCGGTTTGAAAACTTAGAAAAAATTTCCAAGCTATAGGAGAAATAACATAATAAACAACAGCAGCACCTAAAATAAACAAGAATGGAATTGCCACTAAAGTTGGAAGAGATACTTGTTTTTCTTTTTTTAACAATCCAGGAGCGATAAATGACCAGATTTGAAAAGATAAAAAAGGAAAAGATATAAAAGCGGCTGTAAAAAAAGCTACCTTTACATTAGTTAAAAAGGCCTCCTGTAAAGCAGTGTAAATGAGGCCATTTCCATCTTTTAAAATTGACGTTAAAGGTTTTGCTAAAAATTCAAAAATTGTTTGAGAAAAATAGAAGCATATAACAAAAGACAATATAAAAAATATTATTGAATAAATTAGTTTTTGTCTTAATTCTTTTAAATGGTCTAGAAAATTCATAGTCACTTCTTCTTTCGTGCTAGACATCTTTTTTGTCTTTCATTATTTCCTCGTTATTTTTTTCTATGAATTCATCAAGAACCTTACCTTCCTTAATAACAGCTTCTTTGGTCTCTAAAATTTCTTTTTTAATATCTTTGACTTCTTGTATGTGAGTGATTTCATCAATAGTGGATGAAAACTCTTTTGAAACATTTCTAAGATTAGATGTAAGTTTTTTTATAAACTTAATAACTGTTGGAATTTCTTTGGGTCCTACAATAACAATGGTAATGATTAGGATGATGGAAATCTCCATCCAACCCAGCGAAAACATTACTCTTCCTTATTTTTATCAGAGGAATTATCAGCACTATCATCTTCTGACATGTTCTTCTTAAAAGATTTTATGCCTTTTGCCATATCAGCCATTAAAGAAGGGATTTTTCCTTTTCCAAATAATAATAAAACTATTATTAGAACTATAATCCAGTGCCAAATACTAAATGCGCCCATTAAATTAATAATATCTTAATATGTAAATTTTATCTAGGAAAAATAAAAATTTGCGACTGATCTAATGTTATAGAAACAGAAGAAGCTGCGGGCGGTAAGAAATTACCTCCAATTTTACTATGGATATGATGTTTATTATTTTGATCATCATTAACAGTCATATGCACTATGGTATTATTTCCTAAGAATTTTGAATCAACTACAACACCTGAATTGGGATTAAGTAGCGGAGATTTTTCTAAGTTTAGTTTAATTGCCTCAGGCCTAATTACTATATTAACTTTTTGATTATTGGGGATATTTGTAGATTTAATAGCACCTAAAGGGGTCAAACAATAATTATCTATTACCTCTGACTCAAAAATATTTGTTTCACCAAATAAAGATGCAACGTAGAGATTTGAAGGTTTAAAATAAATTTCATGTGGTGATCCAATTTGTACAATCGAACCCTTCTCCATAACAATTATTGTGTCACTTAAAAACATTGCTTCTTCTGCATTATGAGTAACTACTATGGCTGAAGACTCAAGACTATTTATTAAGTGAAGGGTATCGTCGATTATTTCAGTTTTAAGATTTAAATCCAGATCAGAGAAAGGTTCATCTAAAAGTAATAATTTAGGCTGCACAGCAATCGATCGGGCTAGGGCTACTCTTTGTTGCTCACCCCCACTTAACGAATGTGGATATTTATCTAAAAAACCTTCTACTTTTGCCAATTGAATAACCTGGTCAAGTAGCTGTTTTTTATTTTTTTGTGAACCAGCAGCAAAACTAATATTTTCAAGCACGCTCATATGAGGGAATAAAGCAAAGTCCTGAAATACATATGAGATAGGACGGCTCTCTGGTGGAAGATTAAATTTCGTATTAGCTACAAGGTCTTCTTCAATATAGATTTCACCTTTTTGAATTTCTTCTAACCCTGCAATAACTCTAATTAAAGTAGTCTTACCACATCCTGACGGGCCAAGTATGGACACAATAGAATTTTTTTTTATAGAAAAGTTTAATTTATTTAAAGCTTGGACATCACCATAATTATGATGAAGGTCTTTAATATCAAGTATCATTATTTTGAGTTAATTGACTTTGAGTAAAATCATCAAGATTTTCGCTTTCATCTCTTTCATCTTCAACAAAAGCCTCATCTTTATCAAGGTCATCTGTTAATTCTTGAATATTCATTGAAGCAAAATTATCATTAAGAAGGCCTGAGCTTTTCATCTCCTCGATGCCTGGAAGATTGTCTAATGTTCCTAAGCCAAAATGTAGTAAAAAGTCATCAGTCGTTCCCCATAAGATAGGCCTGCCGGGGACTTCTTTTCTCCCTCCAGGGGCTATCCATCCTAATTCCATTAATTGATCAAAGATACCCTGACCTATATTTACCCCCCTAATACTTTCAATCTCAGCTTTAGTAATAGGCTGATGATAAACAACAATTGCTAAAGTTTCGATGGCTTGCTTTGAGAGTCTCTTTTGAACTTCTCTTTTTTCATGAAATATATCGCTGACTTCGGTATTAGTTAAAAAAATCCACCCTTTAGATATTTTTTTTAAATTAATTCCTCTATGTTGATATGCATCTTCTAAGTTAGACATAACTTCAGAAATATCCTCGTGGAGATCTAATCTTTTTTGAATTTCTTTTTCTGAAATCGGCTTACTAGAGGCAAATATCAAAGCTTCAATTTTTTGAGAAGTTTCACTCATGTTTTTTTAAAAATATATCAGAAAATGGCTGAGATTGGCTAATAACAATTTTTTTTTTCTTATCCTTATCTTTTTTTGCCATATGGAGACTGGCATTAAATGTGCTTGAATAAAACGACTTATTCATAATTTCAGATTGTAAATTACTTGGTATTAAACTTTTTAAAGAAAACCAATCAGGGTTAGATAAAATTTCTTTGGAAATTATATTTTGACCATCTTTAATAGTAAAAAGCTTAGAAGAAGAAAATTTTAATGTGTATTGTTGATTTCTTTTATGAATACCAGCATATGCCTTTAAAAGATCAATTAACTTATCTTTAATGATAAAATTTTTTTCAATTTTTAATTTATGCTTATAGGTACTGGTAAAAAATTGTTGTTTGAACTGAGGTAGATTTAATAAGAGTTCACTGTTTTTATGAACTAACTCTAAGATAGTTAATCGATTAGTTAAAAATTTAGTAACTTTTTTGACATCCTCTTCTTTATCTTTGTTAACTAAAAACTTAGATTTTAAAAAAACCATAATAGCAGCCATTAATAAATACTCAGAGGCAATTTCTATACTAACTTTTTTTAGATCTTCGATAAAATCAATATATTGATTACAAAGTTGTAATATAGGTAAGTCTTTTAAATCATACTTGTTCTTATGAACAAGCTCTAAAAGAACATCTAGAGGACCATTATAATCCTTAATATTTATATTGAGATTAGATTCCATTAATTTTAATTAATTCATTATACAAATCATGATAATGATTAATATTAATAGATTTATTTTGAGCTTTAGATACTTTTTTTAAAGACAAAACTTTATTTTTATTTTTGAAAAAATCAGTTTTTTTAAAATTATTTATTATAAATTTATATCTACCCCAATCAGAGCTACAATCTAAAACAATATCTAAACCAGAATTGTTTGATAGTTCCATAGATTTTTCAATAGTTTGATCATTAGCCTTCATCATCAAATCATCACTCATTATCAAACCTTGATATTGCAATTTGTGACGAAGAATTTTTTTTAGAATATACGGCGAGTAAGTGGCAATATTTTGATTATCCCAATAACTATATTGAATATGCGCTGTCATAATCATTGGCAAATATATAAATTTCTGAAAAAGAGATAATTGATAGTTAAGGGTTCTTAAAGTTGCATTGGTAGTAGGCTTAGAAAAATGAGAGTCTTTGTTTGTCAATCCATGGCCTGGAAAATGTTTCATTACTGGCAAAACGCCAAAATCCAATGAAGATTGAACTAAAATATTAGTTAAAATAGAATTGATTGATACATTTGGTCCAAATGTTCTTTTTTTAATCATTGAAATCGTTTTGGAATTTGGGATATCCAAAACAGGTATTGTATTCACATTTATACCCAAATTCGATAAATGATAATTAGTTATAAATGATTTTAAATAAACAAGCTGCTTAGCTAAAGATGGATATTTCAAATAAATTTCATAGAAATCATAATTATTTCTAAATTTGAACTCTGGAAAATTTTTAAATCT
>JACLAB010004315.1_pt1 | contig 59165 bp, 40 predicted proteins | sample 8027921 | NCBI WGS metagenome assembly JACLAB01 (sample SAMN15725117, study PRJNA655200) | protist metagenome | isolation source: fluorescence activated cell sorting (FACS) single amplified genomes of... | place: USA: West Boothbay Harbor, Gulf of Maine | collected 2000-07-19 | reverse complement strand
CGAAGAAATAGAGGAATCCGCGCTGCTCAGCACCAAGTGTTTGGAAATGCTTCGATTGCACGACCAAAAGTCTTCCGCTTCGGCGCCGATACGTCCTCCTCCTCCTCCTAAGCCTCCTTCGAAAGAAGAAGACAAAGATCGAGAAGCAAAAGCCGAACCGATGATGAGCGACCAGGCTAAGAAATCCTTCGTCCCTAAGTGGTTCAAGAAGTAGACTTCGATAGAGAGAAAGAGAGATCATTAGAGCGCGTATGACGTAGCGAGAATATACCATTTTTTGACTCAACTGTAAACCTCAAATTCTTCAGATTTTTCCATTCATCAACCGCGAGGAAAACATGGCCAGCGCAACGGCAAAGAAGAAGAAAACGACAAAGACGTCCGCGTCGAAAAGCAAAGGGACAGTCAAGAAAGTCTCTAAACGGAGCATCACTCCTTCCTCCTCAAAAACTGTCGCGCGAGCGTCCGTCTCCAAAATGTGACAAGCGTTCGTCCGCATCGCGAATCAGTTGAAAGCGGAGCTCAACGGCGAGTTAGAGATCACGCGAGATGCCTCCGCGGGGACGTTTGAGGTCCTCGTGAACGAGAAAATCGTGTGGACAATCACGGAGAAACGACCGTTCCCGAAACTGAAAGCGAAAAATATGAGCGACGTCGCCGCTTTGGTGAGGAAAGCTTTGTAACTGGATGAAGAATGTGTCTGTCTGTTAAGGAGAGGGATGATAATAAGCGGACGAAACGTGAACGCGTCGACGAGAAATACATGTGAAAACAAACACTCGCGATTGCGGGATACTTCGTGCGTTGTTATTATTACGATGCCTCTGTGTGGCCTACTTTATTATACTACTATTTTAAAATCGTTACTCTATTCTATTCGTCCGCTTCCTCGTCTCCGTCGTCGTCTTTTTCTTCGTCCTCGGAATCGTCTTTATCCTGGTCCGAGTCGTACCAAATTTCGTTCGGTTCCGCGTTGGTATGGACGTTGTGCTCTGCCGCGTCTTTCGCGTGGCGCAAGATGGACTCTCTCGCGTCGCCCAATCTCCAGTCTTGGTCGCTGAGCATGCCGTCGTTTCGTAACAAGTGTTGCGTGAGCAACGTCGAACCTCTTTGCGCCGGGCGGTCGCCGGCGCCGGAGCCGTCGGTCTGTGGCTTTTTCGAGATGTTTGGATCGTTCCGTTCGATTTTGTTTAACCGGCGTTTACGACCGGATTTGTCGACGGGTTCTTGGAATAACGGCAACGCGTTTGGAACGTGTAAAATGTTTTGCACGTCCACGCGGCGGTAGAAATCGTCCGCGTTTTTCGAGCGAGGGTTCTTGCCAATCGCTAACATGGCGCCTCGGTCGACCGCGGAGAGATTAGTGTCGTATAAGAGCGACACTTTCCCGCGAGATCCGAGCTTTCGGTCGTTCGTTCCACTCCCGACGAAGAGTTGGTTCAACCGTTGGTGCCAAGTGGCGCAGACGACGTTTTGTTCCGAGGAGGAGATTTTAGCCACGCGCTCTAACGTTTGCGAGTCAAACACGTGTAAACTCCCAGTCGAGGAAGAGATTTTACCATCGTCCTCGCCATCGCAACCGGTGAAAAACTTGGACCCGTTCGGTGAATACGCGACCGTCGTTTCTCCGTACGACGCCGGCAAATCGTCAAACACTTTCACCGGTTTTTGCGCGTTGCGTAAATCCCAGACTTTTAACGTCCCATCGGTCGCTCTCGAGAGCATTTGGTGTCGCCCATCTTCCTCGTTGAAACATAAGCTGGATATTTCTTCGTCCGGTTGGTGACATTTTTTGAACAACTGTTTCGGTCGGTTTATCGACGTCCAGTTGTTATCCAAGTGACTTTGCTGACTCGGCGGTAAGACTAAACCTACCGAGGTGGATTTGTACGCGTTCGAGCCGCCTCCTCCTCCATTTCTATTCGCGCTGCTATTATTACTGTTCATAATATTTCCTCTCTTTGAATTTGCCGGGAATAACTGTATGCTTCCATCGGTCAACGCCATCGCAATCAAGCTCCCGTCCATGTTAAACGCGCACGTCGTCGCCCGAAATCTCCCGGGTTTGACCGATTGCGGCTTCACGACGGACCGTTGCGAGCCTCTCGGATCGCCCAGATAATCCACGTTCCAAATCCTCACGGTTCCATCATCCGCGCTCGTGATTACTAAATTCTTCTCGATTGGATTCCAACACGCTTTGGTCACGTTATGCGTGTGTCCTCTCGTGTTTTTGCTATCTAAAATGTACATGTCGCCGCTCTCGAATTCCCCGAGCTCTCGTCCATCTCGATCGAACACTTTCGCTTTATTCGACCCAGTCGCGACGACAAACGCGTCCCCACTCGGCGACCAGTCCAACGAGTGCACGGGGTACCCTTCGTTCGGTTCAATCTCTCGAAACGGGTGCAAATCTTTCCTCATGCCGTTAAAATCGTACAGTTTCACGAACCCGTCTCGCGCGCCGGTGACGAACCGAGACCCGGTCCGTTCGACCGCAATCGTCGTCACGGTTTTCTTGTGCGCAGATCCGAGTTCAATTTCGTCGGAGATGGGAAGTTTTTCGTACTCTTGGTCTTCTTCCAAGTCGTCGTCTTCATCCGCTTCGTTCGTATTCAAAGCTCCTTCTTTGTCTTCTTTCTTCGAATTTTGCATTCTTCTTCCAATAACACTCGCATCATCTGCGTCGTCGTTCTGTTGCTTTCTCTCCATCTCTTCTTCCCGTCGTCCTTCTCCTCCTTTACCTCGTTGTTCTTCTTGTTGTTGTTCTCGATTATGCTTCTTCTTTTTGCTCCCGAAACCTCCGCTAAATCCCATCATCGCCGCCACATCCATCTCTTCCTCTTCCTCTTCGAAGTAGTCGTTCCCACTCTTAAACCGGTTCGTATTCGTCGCATTCGTCGCATCTGTCGCTGCGTTTGCCGCTCGACGGAGCAACGCGTCTTCCTCCTCTCTTTTCTCTCTTAACGAGGACATTTTCTTTTCTTTCAAAGCTTCTTTCAAAGTGACGCGAATTGACTTCACACTTTTGGGGGAAAATGACGCTTCTGTGGAGCAGTAGGGGTTCCCTTCGATGGTACCGCTGCTGCGCCTTTAGATCCTCCTCTTTTACTCAACCGTCCGCGAGAAGAGGAGGGCGAAAGAGACGACGCACATTTTTTGCTTCTTCTTCTTCTTCTTTTGACGACGAGAACATCATCGAGAAATACCGAGCGTTGCCGCTGGATAACGTCCGCCTCTGGGGAACGAACGCGAAGACGACGAAGAAGAAGTCTGCGTCTTTACTGATACACGAACCGACGGAAGGCCAATACGTGTCCTCAAAAGCGAAACGAAACGTCCAAAACGCGCTCCTAGAGAGCGAGAACACGTGTCGATGTTTGCAAGAGTACGCGAAAACGATCGTGTACGACACGGAGTGCATAGAGAGCAAAATAGCGCTGACGCACCGAGCGTTCGGTCGATTTTTACGAGGCGAGATTGAAGTTATCGTCGCCGAGAAAGACAAAGATCTCGAGGTTCTTTTCCCGTCGAGACCGGCGAGACCTGCGAAACCGACGTTAGTGATGCCGTTTTCCGTGCCGTCGCCGAAGAATACGCCTTTGTCTTCGTTTTCCGCGCACGTGTTGCACACCGTCGCGCACATCGAGTTGAACGCGATCGATTTAGCGTGGGATACCGTGGCTCGATTTCGAGGGTTACCGAGAGAGTTTTACTTGGATTTCGCGCGCGTCGCGGACGACGAGTCGAGGCATTTGAGTTGGTGTTTGCAAAGGTTGGAAGAGTTAGGGCACGAGTACGGAGAGATGGACGCGCACGACATGCTGTGGCTGGGATGCTTCGAAAGTCGCGAGGATACGTTGGACAGGATGGCCGTGGTGCCGATGGCGCAAGAGGCGAGAGGTTTAGACGCAGGGCCAAGGTTGAGAGAGAAGTTAGTCGGGAGAGGCGATAACCGATCGGCGGCGATTGTGGAGAGAATTACGAAGGAGGAGTTGAACCACGTCGCAGTCGGCGTGCATTGGTTTCGAGAGATTTGCGCGAGAGAGGAGAACATCGAGAGAGGAAACGAGGAGGAACTAGGGAAGCGGTTTTTATCGGCCGTGGAGAGGTGCGCGCCGGACGTTTTGAAAGGACCGTTCGCGCACGAAGAGAGAGAAAAAGCCGGGATGAGTCGAGAGTGGTACGATTTGAATTACAAAAACGATCCAGATTTGCGCCGGCGATTGGAGGTGATGGTCAAAATGGAAGAAGCAAATAGCAGTGAATAGATGTAGTAGGTACCAGTACCATGGTGCTACGTAGTATAGATTTATTAGCTCGCACAAACGGTGTATGTTTTTTAAAGCAGTACACAGGAGTACAGGTAGTTTTTGATAGCGCGCGTTAAAATACATTTTATTGTACTCATCATGATGAATTCCGTAACCGTTCTCTTTTTACGAAGATTTCGTTGCCTTTGCTTCTCAACTCCGCAATCGTTCTCGCGCCGACTAAACCCATCGTCCGTTCCAATTCTTCTTTCAAAATCGTGAACGTTCTCTCCACGCCTTTCTCACCACCTGCCGCTAAGCCAAACGCGACTGGTTTCCCAATCGCGACTGCGTTCGCGCCGAGCGCTAAAGCTAATGCGATATCCGAGCCTCGTCGAATACCGCCGTCTATGATTAGTTCTTTATCCTCGCCAACTGCTTTCCTAATACCCGGCAACGCATCGAAAGGCGCCACGGCACCGTCTAATTGCCTCCCCCCATGATTTGAAATCCACACCGCATCTGCCTTCAAATACTCAAACGCTTTCACCGCGTCGTCGGCTCTGTGCACGCCTTTCAAAATGAATTTCTTCCCCCACTTCTCTCGCAACGCCTTCGCGTCTTCCCAATCGAAAGTCGGGTTGAACACATCTCTGACAAACCCGGCCATATCGTCTCTTTGTTTCTCCATCAATTTCGTGTCGTCCCTCAAAGCCGCGTATTCGAACGTTCTGCTCTTCCATCCTCTCACCGCGTCCACCGTCCAACACGGTTTCTTCAAGCACTCGTAGATAAATTTTGGGTCGCTCAATTTCGGTGGAATCGAAAACCCGTTGCGTTTATCCCGTTCTCTGTTCCCGAACCACGTCAAATCTACGGTCAACACGAGCGTTTCAAACCCGCTCTCTTTTGCTTTTCTTAACGCTTCGTCCACTAACTCGCCTTCGTTCCAGACGTACATCTGGAACATTTTATGCGTCTTATCACCATCACCGTCATTTTCATCCAGACAGGCCTTAATCTCTTCGCAACTCGTCGTTGCGAGCGTACTCAACGCGTACGTCGTTCCAAATCTCTTCGCAACTCTCGCGACGGCTCGTTCTCCGTCCGTGTGAAACATCGCGTTTCCGGCGATGGGCGCCGGTATGAACGGCACGTCCACATCAACCGTCCCTAAAATCCGAGTTTTCGTGCACACGTTCTCCGGCCCGACGCCGTTCAATACGAACGGATACGCGTCAAACTTATTTCTAAAACTCTCGGCGTTGTTCCTCAGCGCCGATTCGTCGTCGCTGCCTCCGGCGATGTAATCGTACACGTATTTGTGACACCGGACAGATGCTGCTTTTTGTATCTCGTTGATGGAATGCAATTGAGAAACGTTCGGTTGCAAAAGCGCATCGACGAGAGGTTTCGCAAGCGAGGCCAGAAATTTACGCATATCCTCCTTCCCTCTCTCTCTCTTTCTGGTCTCGCAAAGGTAAAGAAATGCGGTGTTGAGTTCAGAACATCGCCCCGGGAAGACGAAGACCACGCTTTCTGTTCGCTTTTTTCCAACGTTGAAAAGTGGATAAAATGGAGAAATTCCTCAAAGCAAACAGAGGGGAGAACACACACGCACACACGTCTGAAAAGAGAGAGAGAGAGAGAGAGAGAGAGAGAGAGAGAGATGCTGTTATCGTCGAGTTATTCTCACCACCGCGCGAGAGCGCATCCTCTGTGTCCTCGTCCTCACAAAAAGCAGAAAAGCGGGGTTGTTAAAAGTAAAAATGCATTCCACAGGGGGGTTGCCGTGACCGCGATGGGTTCTGGAGGGATGCCCGCGAAAGACAGGAAACTTCGATGGTCCTCCGACGTCGACCAGTGGGAAAAACCAGATTTTACATCCCAATCGAGCGATTGCATCGCGTTAAACAGGAACGAATGTTTGACCGTGTCCGTGCCCGCGACGACGGCGAACATCGGGCCCGGGTTCGATTCGCTCGGGTTCGCCGTGGATTTGAGGAACGATGTAACCGTGGAGTTTTCTCCAACTGGAACGTTTATTTTAGAACTGAAAGGCGAAGGGTGCGATTTTCTACCTCGGGATGAGACGAACGCGGTGATTGAAGCGGTGAAGAAAGGGTACCGGTTTCAATCGAACGATAAAAGAGAGTTGGACGTGAGCGCGTTGAAGTTTACGAGCACGAATAGAATTCCTCCGGCGAGAGGGTTGGGGTCGTCCAGCGCGGCGTTGGTGTGCGGATTGGCCGCGGGGATGACGTTGGCCGGGTCAGACGTGAGCACGGCGCGAGCGAGAAGGGATTTGTTGAATTTAGCGTGCGAGGTGGAAGGGCATCCGGATAACGTCGCTCCGGCGATTTTTGGCGGGTTTCAAATCGCGCTGAGCGACGAGAACGAATGGATCACGAGCTCGGTGAACATTCCGGAGGGGATGTTGTGCTCTCTTTTTATTCCGGATTTTCACAGTTTAACGAGCGAAACGAGAGCGGCGCTGAGCGATAAGTTGACGCAAGCGGAGGCGGTGTTCAACATCGGGAGAACGGCGACGTTGATCAACGCGTTTAATCAAAGCGATTTTCGGTTGATGAAAATTGGCACGCAAGATATCATGCACCAACATCAAAGAGGGGATAAGCAGTTTGGGTTAGACAAGATTATCGCGGCCGCGATTGGGGCCGGTGCGCATTGTTGCTTCTTGAGCGGCGCCGGACCGACGGTGTTGGCGATGACTGGCGGGGACGAGAACGGGAAGATTGGCGATAGCACGATAGCGGCGATTACGGCGGAGAGAGTGGCGGAGGCAATGAGCGATGCCGCCAAAGAGTTTGGAGTGGAAGGTCAAGCGTTAATTGTAGAGCCGACGATGGAAGGTATTTCTGCGTGGATAGACGTTTTTGACGACGGCGAGGACGTCGTCGACATGATGTAATGAGGAAACTGTTGTTTATTTATATACTATATTATATTACAAACTTCTAAAACTAATTCCCTAAAAAAACTATACCCACGCGCACACACGCGTCGTGTATCCAGTACGTCTCGCGTGTGTTCTGTGTATTACAGCGCTACTGGTAAAACAAGCACGCTTTGTTGTTGAGTGTTCGTCCAAGTCGCGGCTAATTTTGGACACGCGACTGACACTGAAGGTAAGAATCTCTCCCCGCTCGCGACAGCGACTATTTTCAAACGCAAGAAACAACTCTCGCCCGGGTTTGCCGTTTTCGTAGTTTTTGATTCACCAGCCATGACAAAACCAGGCGCGTCTTTGACCGAAACGACGAAATCGCGAGGTACGTCGAGGTCGAGATTTTTCATCTCGACGACGAACTCGAACGCGACGCCGACTTGGATGTATTCAGGCACTCGAGCAGAAATATTCATGATTTCTATTCGACGACCGTCGATGAGCTCGTCATCATCGATAGACAAAGACGACTGTGTCTTTTGTGTCGTTGTTTGCGTGCCCTCCTTGCGATACCACGAAACGCTCGTTACGTATTCTTTCGTCGCGACGTGCGTATACACGTCTCCTGGCTTTAATCGCGTGGTGATTGCATCGTCCACGACGACCAAACCTGTCGTCTTGGCGCGAATGTTCGTCAAGCGCACGTCACCTTCGTCCAGGAGTGCTCTATTTTGTGCTTTCAAGTCAATCTTCTTCGTAGCGAAGTCGTCTTCTACATCGTCTTTTGCGATGAGTATGGAAACCGGCGACGTGCCACACGGCGCATAGATTGCAGAATCTAAAACTTCGAGCGCATCTGTGAACGCGAATGTTTTTGAAGTTTCCGCTGCCACGACGCGATGTCTAGATGGAGATACTTCTACCTCTCCGTCTCCCGGGGAACCAAAGTTACAGGTTAAGTGTGCTGAAACTGTCGCTCGAGATTTCTTCCTGTTCTGTTTTTTGTCGTTAGCGGTGTTCGTGCGATTCGAGAAGAACGTCGCGGTCACGTTCACGCGTTTTGATTCGCCTTTGGAGAGCGAGCCGACAACTATTCGTGGGTTTTCAAAGCTCGCGATGACTTCGCCTTTCTTCTCGCCGCCGTCGTCTTCACTTCCAAGGGAAATCTCTCGCAAACTTTCGTCGATGGAAAGATTTACGATGGCGTCTGCGAGTCCATCCACCGCGGTGACGACAACAGCCAGCGTTTTCTTTTCGCCAAACAAAATGGTCGTTTCGTTGCTATCATTTTCTCCATCCATGATCTTTAATTCTGCGCGAGGGGCGAGTTTTTTCACGGAAACAGATTTTGTGTGCCCGAGGAGTTTGAGCGTTTCGAAAGAAGCTTTCGGGAATCGAAAAGTGAAGCCAGATTTCGTAAGTACATCCAATGCGTCAACTTCCAAGACAAAGTCGCTTTGCGTTTTCGATTGCACAGTTAACGGAATATTTACGACGTCCTTTTCGTCTTTACTCGCAGTTGTTGTCGAAGCCTTCGTTCCATCGGAAAAGTGCGCTTCAAGTTTTACCACCGAAAACATGTCGTGGTCAACTAAGCCTTGAAGAGCATATCGAACGGCTAACGTGACGCAATCGCCCGCGCGAACGGAATCGTTACGTGCCGCATCGTGGCCAAAACTACAAGACACTTTGAGTGCGCGAGAAGCTAAGGATTTGCGCGATACCTCAAACACAACGGGCAAAGATTTTGTTTTCGTCGCACCGTCTGCGAGTAAACGAGAAGCGCGCGTCTTTCCTTCGGATTCGCGATATTGAATACCGTGTAGCTCTAATAAAACATCCATGCGATGTTTTAACGCGCTCTCTCCAGCTTCATTTCCTCCTCCTCCGAGACACAGCAAAGTGCGCTCCAGAGTTTCCTCGAGTAAATCCTCCCATCCTTCTTTCCGATAGGTTTCCGCGCACGCAGTCAATATGTGCAAAACCTTTTCCTTGTTCGTCGCCGTGTTGTTCGCGTAGAAAAGTTCTAACGCGTAATCGCTCGAAATAGCGTTTAATGAACGATGGAACGCCTTATACCTTGGATTTCCTTCGTAATATGCTTTCGCTTTTTCCAGCATTTCGAGAGGCGAGAAAGTGTTTTCAAAGCGCGCGTACGCGCGCCGTAGCTCAATCGAAGAAGGGATTTGCGCGTTTCTGCCGTGATTTTCTATGTTGCTTTGATTTGCACCCGTGACCGTTTCGTTTTTGAGATCGAAAGTTCCCAAAAAGCGTCCTCGCGTGAGTATGGATGCGTTTGTTGTAGCGGATACGGACGGATCCTTTCCTAACCCCGACGATTGCATAAACTCTCTTCGCGAAGAGAGCGCTTCGAACGCGCTTTGGTAATAAAATCCTGGATCTAATCTCAAATCAAAGCTCGTCGATTTCGTCGCGGCGGTGCGTTGAAACTGCGTATTGTCGTTGAAGATTGCGTCGTACACGTTCGGATTCGCGTGCATCGTGTGTGCGAGCACGTCTGCAAACGATTTATCCGCTTTCGCGCGCAAAGATAAGAAATACGCCGCGAAACATTTCAAGCCGAGAGGGGCGTCGTCATCGTACGCTTTCAGTAAAAAAGAATTCTTTCTTCTCATCGACAAGCACCTCTTAACGAAACAAGCGTGTTCCTTCTCCACTCTCGCCAATTCTTGGATCGCTTTATTCACCTCGCTATTCGCGCTCGTATCCATAGTCTTCAAAATTTGGCTCAATTGCGTCGAGGACATTCTCGATCTGCAATACGTCAACACTCTCAGCGTCTCGCACACTCTCCACAATCGTCTCGATTGAGTATTATTATTTTCTTCGAAACTACCGCGAAGTACTTCCGGCAACGCTTCATCAACGTACGCCATCAAGCTCGCGTAACACTCACCCAACGCGTTCATCGCGGCTTCACTGTCGCCTCTAAACTCCGCGTAACTCGCCGCTTTAAACAAATACCTACTCGCTTTACACCGCGCCTCCAATCTCGCCAAACGTACTTCGCGTTCCTCCAAAACCGCGACACCACTTTCCAAAACCTCCCTCTCAAACGCGTTCAAAACGTCGTCGCATTTCCCAATCGCCCGTTTCCCTTCGTTCACGAGCACCTCCTGCTTCACCTCCTCCGTCGCTCGCGCCAACGCTTTCAAGCACTTCTCCCGCGAGTCGCTCCCGACGCGCGTCAACGCAACAATCCTCGTTTCCACGCCACACAACCTTTTCAAAACCTGTAAAACTCTCTCCTCCAATGCGTACGTCACGTCTTCTTTATTCTCGCGATCCTTTTTCTCCTCCTCTTCTCTCGTTGGACTCACCGTGCAAAACACCAACCCAATCCTTTTCTCTTTACATCTCGCTTTTACCCGTTCGATTCTTTGCGCGGTTTGCGCGTACTCGTTCGGCGAGTTTGCGTCGATCACGTCGTGAATGTTTATAAACGAAACTTGGACGGCAGGTTTCTCGTTTCTGTTGTTGTTTTGCTGCTCGTGTGCTTTGGTTATCCGCAAGAACACTCCGTCGTCGTCCTTTTCCTCCTCCTCTATGCTTTCCCACGAATCTCCCGACTTTGACACGGAATAAGACGACGACGAGGAGTACGGCACGCATTTCGAGACGTCCTCGAAGTAGTCCCGATAGGAAGCGACACTATTACTGTCACAGACCGCGGAGAGGAGGACCCCGCGCGGCGGGTGCGGGAGGACATCCTCGTCCATGTTTACTTTATTTATGGGGAAAATTCGGCACAAATTGGAGACAAGGATGTGTCCTCTCGCGGGCGGTGTTTCGTCTCCCGCGTCTTCCTCTTCCTCCTTCGCGTCGAGGAAGCGAAGGCAGAGAAGGAGTAGCATCGGTATTGGGAGGGAAAACGGGAGGAGAAGCGCGCTCGTGTCGTCCTCGTTCTCGTCTGTACTCAAAGAAGATGAACGAATCGCATTCTTGGAAGCGGTAAAACGCAACGGTTTTTGGTGCGAACGAACGCTCGGGAAACCACCCGAGTCGGTGGTCTTTGCGTTTGAAAACGGGAGAGAGGAAGAGTTGTGCGCGATAGTGGACGAGAACGATTTCGTGGTTGACTTTGTCTCGAGGAAAACGACCGTGAAAGAGCGCTTGAGAGGAAGAGGCAGTTACGTGTTGATAACCAAAACCACCAAGAATAATACTACGAGAGGAAGAGCGGAAGAGGAGGGCGACGTAAACGACGACGCGTTTAAAGAAATGATGGCGAGTTATCTGAACAACTTTGAGAGAAAGTTCGTGCCGGAAAAGATCGACAAGGAAAGGTACGACATGTACGAGACGGGGAAGGTTGTGTTTCGGTTGCGGAAAATGTTCGAGGAACGAGCGTCGCAGACGTTGGAGGAAACGAGGAACGCGAGGTTGGGAAACCTGTCCGTGTTTTCGACGAAGCGGAGCGTGAAGAAAGACGTGTGGCCCGGGATGTACGACGTGTGCACGTCGGGTGTGCAGACCGCGATAGATTTCGTGAAGTGGGAAGATCACGGACGGACGTATTTTGATCCCTACGCGCAATGCGCGATTCGCGAAATCGAAGAAGAACTCGGAATTTCAGGCGTAAAGTTGTCCATCTACGCGCGCTCTCCCGCGGAAAAAAGTAAGCAGTTACAACCGATACGAAAATTTACGTATAGCGATAAGTACATGAACATATTTGGTCAGTGTTACAAGTTGGAATTTGACGCGGCGGCGGAGAATGAAATGGCCTTCCTCGACGGCGAAGTGCAAGAAGGATCCGGCGTGTGGTTGCCGCTGCGATTGCACGACGATGAGGAGGAATTAGTAAAACTGATGGATAGTTTTGTACCAGTTGGAGCTTTGTGCTGCGCGAGTTTTTTAGAACTCATGGCAAAGCTCGACAGCGTTGATTATACGAATTTTACGAAAAATTCCGAATGGATCGACTCATGGACGTCGCCTACATGGAAAGACAGATTTGTAGCGTAGCAGCATTTGAGTTCAGTTAGCGTGTATAAAAGATTTAGATAGCGCGCGCGTTTACACAGAATTCTTTCACTGTTGATGTTTGTGGTCTATTTTTGTTTAGTTATCATCTCTTTGCTCGCTTCTTCTCTCTCGGCGCTTCTTCTATTTCTTCTTCTTCGGATTCCTCCTCTTCCTCTTCTTCCTCCTCTTCTTCCTCCTCTTCCTCTTCTTCCTCCATGCTCTCCTCGCCTTCCTCTTGCATGGCTATTTTCCTCCTCGCTTGTCTCTCCTCCCACTCTTTCAATCGCATTTCTCTCAGCTTCTCCGCCACCCGTCGATTCTCCTCTTTCCTCTTCTCTTTCGCCTCTTCCTCCTCCCGCGGATCTCCTTCCTCCAACAGCGTCTGTTTCTTCCCGACCACTTTCGCCTCACCGACCGTAAACCGCTTCCCCGAGCAATGCTCCACCACGAGCTTCTCAATCTTAGGGACGTATTTCCCCGTCACTCGGCAGAAAAACTTCTCCGGAAGATGTTTCGATTGGACGAGCGCCGGCGCGTACTCTTCGGTCAGTTTCGCTTCCTCTTCTTTCTTCTCTCGTAAGCGTTTCCGCTTTTTCCCGTTCAAGAAACTTTCCAGGACGTTTATAACGGAGGCTACTTTGTCCTCCTCCTTTTCCTCCTTCTCTGACGGAAGCGTGAACGCGTGCCCGGTTATCGAGCACTTCAAAACTCGTCTCGCTTTCGTCTTCGTCTTCTCATCCTCGAGAACAATGCGTTCCAAGTAGCCGTCCCGCTTCACGATCTCGTCCAAATGCAAAGCGTCATTCGTGTTCTTCGCATTCGTATTCGCAACAGCAGCAGCAGCAGCACCAGGATTGGTGCCCTCCTCTACGCGCATGTCAGAATGTGCAACAGATTTGTGTGCGGCAGCGGCCGGAGGGAGGGGCGTATCGCGCTTTCTTACGTGCTTTTCTCTCTCTCTCTCGCATTTGTGCAGTTTCCACCTTGTTTCTCTGGGGGAAATGTCTTCAAAATTCGAAACCAATTTCTTTTATCATCATTCGTTCGACTCGTAAATATATTCCATCGGAGCAGAAACAGCAGAGCGCGCAAGGGGAGCAGTCCGTTCTTCGACTAGCGTTCTTCTTTTTCTCGAGAAGGGAGCGCGCGTTCTCAAAGAGAACACACACGCATATAAGAGAAAGAGACATTTAAAGGAATCGGATAACGACTTCTCGCGGGTTGTTGTGTATCATGTGTCGATGGGTATTCTATTACGGCGACGAAGTCTGCATCTCCAAGATCATCTACGGCGCCTACCACGGTCTGGCGAACATGGCAGACGGCGCTGGGTTCACCCCAGGCGTGGAACGAGACATCCGTCGCAACCACGAGGTGAACGTGCACGGGTGCGGCATCGGATGGTACGGGTCGAACCCGTTGCAAGGCTTGAGAGACTTGAAAGGGTTGTGCTCGTATTCGAGACCGTGCTGTTACACGACGATTGCGGCGCCGTCGCACGACAGGAACTTACGAAGTTTGAGCAAAGCAATCAGCACGAGTTTATTGTTCGGACACGTGAGAGCAGCCGGACCAGGGGCGAGCGTGCACGAGTATAACTGTCACCCGTTTTATAACGGGAGGTACATGTTTATGCACAACGGGGAAGTGCACGGGTTTAAGAAGATACGGAGAAGTTTGTTGGCGACGTTGCGGGATGATTTGTTTGAACACATCAGCGGGACGACGGATAGCGAGGTGTTGTTCGCGCTGGTTTTGAATCAGTTACCGGATACGAATTCGAGTCAATCGCACGAGATGATGGAGCGCGCGGTGAGGGAAGCGATGTGTCTGATTATCCGAGCGAGCGGAGGGAAGTCGAGCTCGATGAATTTGGCGTTTACGGATGGGGAGACGGTCGTCGCCGCGCGGTATAGGAATTCCAGTCACGAAGATCCGCCGTCGTTGTATTTTCACTTAGGGCCGTTGCCAGGGGAGAAAGCGTGGGATTTGGGAGGTGAAAGCGGCGAGAAAAAGATCGGGGGCGGTGGTAAGACGACGACGCCGAAGAAACAAGCGAGAGGTTTAGGCGGTTTCGATAAGATGATGCTCCACGGCGAAGAAGGCTCAGAAAACCGAGGCGTGCCGAAATATCGAAGTCGACGGTCGCCAGAGTTTATGCATATTTTCAAGAAGCGAATGTTCGCGACGCAGAGCATGCTGGTCTCGTCGGAGCCGTTGTCCATGAATGGGTTGGAGCGGTGGCAGTTGATGCCGCCGAATAGTCTCGTGGTGACGCATCCGATGGTGCCGACGAAAGGGAGGTGCTCCAGAAAGGAGTTTTTGGACGCGCAGAACACGGCGCACATGGCGGCGGCGGCGGACGGGAACGGCGGGACGGCAGAAAGAATGTCGCCAAAATTAGGCGCGGCGAGTCCCGTGCTGTATTGCGAATTTAAATGTCTTGAGAATTTGGAACGCATCGCGTTGAACGGAGAGGGAAGCGCGGCGTCGCAATCGAATTCGCCGGAACGCGTTCTTCCTCACGGTGTTGCCGACAGTGTCGTTGGCGGTGAGGAACCTTTGCCTGCGTTGAAATCTGCGCTCTCCTCGGAGTTGCTTCAACAAAGTTCCGCTTCGTCTGAACCGGTTTCGCCGTCTAAAGTGTACGTAGTCAACGAACGCGATTCCATCTCTGGCATCGCGCACGCGCTCGAGAAACAAGGTCTACAATACTCCGATTCGGAATCGGAATCGTTATATTCCCGAGATGACGCGGTGGAAGACGCGAATAATCGATCACCGACGCCGAAATCAAAGCTACATAAAACGAGAAGCAACGAGAGAAACATCAACAGTCCTAACAAAATCAATCGCATCTCCATCGACAGCGCGGATTGTATTCCTCGACCACAACGAGAGCGACATCACCGCGTCCCGCAATACGGTTTAGTATCTCTCGATGAAGAAGGACGTGATTTGAATAGAAAGACAGATACACCGAGTCCTCCCATTCACTACGGGGGCGATGGAGTCATAATATCGAACGATTCGCAGCAAAGACCATCGCAGATGATGACAAACGACGCGGCGATGATGGGTAATCTCGGGGAATTTTACTCGCCAGCAGCCAAGAAAAATATGAGCATTGCTCCCGCCGGAGAAGGTGGTGGGATCACGATGAGCGCGCAGAAGCAGAACACGGTTTCGGGAAAAATTGGGCTCGATTTACTCAAGCAAACGAAACGAGGCGAGAGCAGCTCGTATTCGCCCGAGGTTGGAAGTTATTTCGGCATGTTGAAACAGAATAAATAAGAGAAGCTTCTAGAGAAAAATGTATAACAGAAGAAGAAGAAGAAGAAGAAGAAGAGAAACACAAACGTACGAACAAACGACACGTAAATGTTTTGTACCTCAGCGAGTAATGTAATAATATATGGACACACTACAACATGCACACAGTGACAACACCAATGATGATGATTATTCTTGGCATATATAAAGATTACAAACACATTTTCTTTGATGATGATTGATTTATTATTATTAGGACATCGGGGTCGCCGCGGTGGCGACGTTTTCGAAATCGCCGCTTTCTCCGAACAAGTGCCCCATCTTTTTCCTCTTCGCTTCCAAATACGTCTTGTTCTCCAACGTAATCGGCGCAAACAGAGGCATTCTCCCGGTCACGGTAATCCCATACCCTCGCAAACCGTGATACTTGGCCGGGTTGTTCGTCATCAACCGAACGCTTCTCACGCCTAAATCGTTCAAGATTTGCGCGCCGACGCCGTATTCTCTGTTATCCACCGGTAAACCCAAATCCTCGTTCGCTTGTACCGTATCTCTTCCTTTATCCTGTAAATTATACGCTCTCAGTTTATGACCTAACCCAATCCCTCGACCTTCTTGGCCTCGTAAATACACAATCGCCCCTCTTCCCTCGTCTGCTATTTTTTTCATCGCCATCTCCAACTGGTTACCGCAGTCGCATCGAGCGCTCTTGAAGATATCCCCGGTTAAGCACTCCGAGTGCACGCGAACCAACGCGTTTTCCTTTAAACTATCCGCAATTTCTTCCTCCGTGGCGTGGTCGCCGTACACAAACGCCACGTGCTCAATCCCATCGACTTTCGAAACGTACGACACCGCGGTGAACGATCCGTGTTCGGTGGGCACCCTGGCGATGGCCGTGCGTTCAATCAACGAATTCTTCTCCGTCGCTCGGCGATACCGAATCATATCCGAAATCAACACCATTTTCAAGTCGTGTTTCTTAGAAAACTCTCGCAGTTCTGGTAATCTGCTCATGCTCCCAGTTCCGTCGTCGTTGACAATTTCGCACAAAACCCCGACGGGCGCTCGTCCAGCCATCCTGGACAAATCCACCGCCGCCTCGGTATGTCCCGCTCTTTTCAAAACCCCGCCCTCGCGATATCGCAACGGAAACACGTGCCCTGGCCTCACAAGATCCGTCGGTTTCGTCAGATCGTTCGCCAACGCGTTAATCGTCTCCGCTCTTTCCCCCGCGGAAATCCCCGTCGTGCTTGTCGCCATGTCGCAACTCACCGTAAACGCCGTCTTCATGTAATCCTTATTCGCCTTTGAGTCCACCATAAGCGGTAAGTGCAACGCGTCCGCTCGTTCATCTTCCATCGAAACGCACACTAACCCACTCGTGTGTCGAATCATAAACGCCATGCTTTCTTGCGTCATCAAATCTGCCGCGCCGATTAAATCGCCCTCGTTCTCTCGATCTTCGTCGTCGAGGACGACGACAAACTTGCCTTTTTTAATCTCCTCTAAAGCGCTTGGGATAGAACTGAACCCAGGTGTGGGTTCGTCGAACGGGACGTCGTTCTTGTTTTCTGGATGCCAGGCCGGTACGGCTTTTAATGTGCGACTTTTCGTTTCACCGCGTTGTTGTTCTCGTCTTTGTCTGTCTCGAGAGGAGGCGTTGAAAGAGGAGGCGTTGAACGCGCGAGTCGTATTCGTCTTCGCCGTCGTCGTCGTCGTCATCCTTCGACGCAGAAAGCGGCTGCTTTTTGTGTTCATCTTGAAGGCATTCAAAGAAGAAGAAGAAGAAGAAGAACTCGAGGGCACAGAAGACCCGGAAGCTTTCAAAGAGTTTCGAAGATTTTGAGCGCAAGAAAGCCCACATAATGACGATGACGATAACGACGACGCCATGATTCTTCCTCCGTGGTATTCTCGTCGTTCCGAGCGCGCGATTCTATGTGCTGAAGTGCGACCGTCCAATTCTTTTCTATCCACTCCGGAGAAAAAAAGGGAGACAAAAAAACATGTTTAGGGTCTTAAACCCTAATCGCTTTGGAGCCCTGTGCTTAAAAAGCGCTCGCGGGAAACACGTTACCACCGGAGAGATACGCAGAGAGAAGCGCACACGGAGTATGTTACCAGAACGCAACGATGTGATCTCAGAGGAAGATGAGGAGGAGGAAGACGAGGATGAATTCCAAATGCTGGAACGGCTGACGAGAGAAATCGACGGCTTAGCGGCGCCGACGATGACTTCATCGCGTGAATATTCATCCCCGCTGAGAGAATCGATTAAAGCGTTCGTTGGGAAAAATGGTCATCATATTCCGCGCGGAAACGCTTTAAACTCGGGCGGGAGTGGTGGTCATCCGAGCAAAAAGAATACCAATAGTAACACCAACGAGAATGATTCGAGGAGCAAAAACGAAAAGAGGCTCACGAGTACAACTCGCGACGAGATGATGCGCAGAAAGAGTAACAGGAATCAACGAGATGACGAGGCGAATACTCTCGAAAGAGTCCTCTCGAAATACCGAGCGTTGAAACGAGCCTTTCGGAAACTCTCCGAAGATTACGACTATAACTTTGCCCTGTTCAAAGAACGAGACGAAGAGTTAGATCTGTTAGAGGAACAGTTAAAAATAGAAAAAATGAAGACCACGCGGTATCGCGAACGCGTGCGCGAGTTGGAGCGAGAACTCGCTTTGAGAGAGACGACGGCTTCGTGACTGACGCGTTGAGATCTCAATCTCAAATCTTCTTATTGTAATTATACTAGCAATACTACGAATACGAATAACGCTTTATAAGTCGTCGTAGTGTAGTGAAACGCAAACGTATCGACCAATGCTGCGCTTCTCTTCCATTCTCTCGAAAAAATGTCGCCCGGCGTGTGCCCTTCGCGTGTGCCAAGCGTGTGCCCTTCTGTCAAATCTCTCCATTCTAATCGTCCATCTGACGCGCGAAAATACTACTTATACTCCTTACTTTAAAATGCAAGTCTCATCGAACCGTACTCCCGGGCGAAGATGTCATCAAAATCATCACGTTTCAACGATTACGATCATGATCGGCGCGTTGGTGTGCCTCGTCTCTTCGTATTCCTCCTCGTCCGATTTTGACGGCGTGTGCCGGGAAACTCAAGAATCGAATCGTCGTTTATTCTTCTTCGTCTCTGCCTCTGAAGAAGAAGAAGAAACGCCGATGGAACACATCATGGAAACGTTCTCGGGAACAGATTCGATCTTACAGGAACACGAATTGGATCGATTTTTACACGCGTTGCAAACTGGAGGGAAATCCGAGGAAGAGGATGCACACGCCGGTCACGACGACCACGAGGAGGAGGCACACGCCCACGACGACCACGACGACCACGAGGAGGAGGCACACGCCGCCTCGGTTTCGGCGAAAGAGTTGTTGCGAGAATACGGCGCTTTAGGGGATTCGTCGACGAGTTTGACCGAGGCGGAGTTTACCTCGGCGTGCCCGGAACTGTTGAAGTGCGCGGTGGACGCGGAGTGCGCTTTCGAGCACGCGGAAGAGGAGCACGACGAGGCGACGAAGAACCCGTCCAAGTCGTACACGACGCTGAAAGCGGGATTGGCGGCGGCGGTGTTCGGCGAGAGCATGTTCGGGTGGATGATTCCGATGGTTTCTGAAGCCGTTGCCGGGAGGAAGGCGAGGTGGGTGATGAGTTTGTTGAACGCGTTTAGCGGCGGAGTGTTCTTATCCGCCGGGTTGACGCACTTGTTTCCGCACTTGGTGGAGTACCAGGAGCAGGTGAAGATTACGCCGGCTGGGTATCCGGCTGGATTCGCGCTCGCGTTGACGGGGTATTTGTTGGTATTTTTTATCGAGCGCGTGTTGTTTCACATTCACGGGCACGCGATACACCCGAACGGACACGACGACCACTGTTGCGAAACTTCTGCAGAGGAAGGGAAGAAGAAAGGACAACATCACCACCACGAGCATAGCGAAGGACCTCAAACTTGCGAAGATTTGCGTAAGAGTAAAAGACCGTACATTTTATTGGCGGCAATTTCCGTGCACTCTGTCTTGGCTGGTTTGACGCTCGGCGTGCAAAAATCGAGACAAAACGTTTTGACGATTTTCACCGCCATCGCCGCGCACAAAGCGCCGGCGGCGTTATCGATCGGCTCGTCGTTCGTAAACGGTAAGGCGAGTAAAATGGTCAGCATTACGTCCATGATTGTGTTCTCGTTGACAACGACGTGTGGAATATTCATCGGTATGGGTTTAGGCTCGGTCAGTATTGAAACCGTGTTTGTTCTCGAGGCGTTGGCTTCCGGGACGTTCTTATACGGCGGCACCTCTGAAATCGTCGCCGATGAGTTCGAGATGAGTGATAGAGATTGCGACGAACACGGAGGCGATCACGTAAAGAAAGTACACGCGGGAAGGTCGTTATCGCAACGATTGGCATTGTTCACCGCCTACGCCGGCGGCGCTGGCGTTATTCTTTTGTCTAATCTGTCGCTCGACGGGGAGCACTCGCATTAACAAAAATGCAAGAGAAGTTAAAAAAACGCGCGAATATTAGTACTATCAGTATTCGTGTGCTGCTATTGCTACTGCTGGTGTTCTTTTTGCTACGTCCCAATCGGACGTTTACGTTGTATTTAAACAACGTTGATAAATAAAAATTACACGCTATGAATTCGTCCGTCAAGCTACTACTTTGGTCGCCTGCTCGTTCATTTCCCGCTGAATCTTCTCAAACTGTCCATACAACTGTTGCTTATACCTTTCGTCCGACCCAACGATCACTCTCAACACCCCGTGCAAAATCGCCGCATCGCTCCCCCAAATCAAACAGTTCTTCAGTCCAAACGGTTCGCTCGTCTCGCCCCACCCGACGACGTTCGCGCGAGGCACCGTAAACGCCGGCATCGGTCCCATGCTCCTCTCTTCCTCCTCTTCCTTATCACCATCTTCTTCTACAGTATTTCTAGTGCTACCCTCCTCTTCCTCTAACTTGACCACGCTCACGTTGTCTGGTTCCAAACAGTCCTCGATCTTAATCGCCGCCACTCCTAGCACGCAATTCGCGCTCCTATTTCTCTCCTGCACTTGCCGTTTCGTCAACGAACCGAAATACGCCACCCCCGGCGTAATCGCCAACGTCCTTTTACTATTCACCGCGTCGTGGTGCGTGCCTAAATATTCAATCCTATCCGGGTTCGCCCACGGTTCTCTCCCTCCGATTTGATCGCACGCTTGCGCCACCGCGTCTTTATCCAACGCAGCCGAATTGTGTCGACTTCGGTGGCCTCTCGGAAACGCCAACAAAGGGGTTCCGAATTGCGTGGATTGTACGGTCAACAAGACGCACGGATGCTCGTCCACGAGTGCGAGTGGGACGAGCACAGATCTGGCGTCTGGAACGTTCGGGCCTTCGATTTTGTTCCTGTTTGCGAGCATGAGGTGTAGATCTTTCGTCAAGCGCGTCAGGTTTTCCCTCCGGAGGAGGTGTCCCGTTTTCGTTGCATTCGTCCAATCCTTCGAGGGAGGAGACGCCGCAGACGAGGACGTCCCGGACGACGTGAACGATCTGAGAGTCGTGCGCCCACCAACGAAGAACGAGGATACCAGGCCGTAATCAAAGGTGTTCTTCTTCAAGAAAACGCTTCCAAGCCAGCCGCCTCTTCGCATCGTATTCATCTCTCTCGTAGTGTTTAAAAAACGCTTTAAAATGAGGAAAAAATGGACGGCTGAAAATGCATGTGAGAGATCTCTTTACTCTGAGAAAAAAATGCAAAAAATACGACTCGACGTAAAAGCGAGAGATTGAAGGTATTGATGAAGGCTGCGAGTGCGAGTGCTGGTAGAGCTGCTGCTCGGTGTTTATGTTGTTTACGTTGTTTATGTGATTGGATGTGTGATTGGATTTTTGTTCTTGGAATTCAAACGTCTCTCTCTTCTTCTCGCGGCTTTGAGAACTGCGCGAGGAGGACTGACTCTTTTCTTTCTTTTTTCTTTAAGATCTTTAACGGCCTCGAAAGTTCATCGTGTCCATGGTCCATTTCCCTTGCCCTTGATCGAACTTGTTCGATTCGATGTCGTCGCGAGTTTCACCGTTTTGGACGTTTGATTTTGGCAAATGGTCGGCGTATCCCCACTTGTTGGCGTAGTACGCTTTGTAGGCGTCTTGTTCTTCGTTGGAGTTTAAGGCGGCCGTGACTCTGGTGGCGTCTTCGTGTTGAGCGCCTTTGGCGGTGCGCTGAGCGTGTTGTTTTTCGAGGTCTTCGTCGGTGTCGACTGGCGTATGTTCGTCCGGTGTGGCGTGGATGCCTCGCATGATGAGCGAGAATTGGAGTTTTAGAAACACCGGGGAGAAGATTTGAAACGCGGTGAAAAGACGGTTGGCGTCGGTACCGATGCCGGTTAACGGACGTAATGTTTTCGTGTCCATCCATCGAGTGGCGACGGCGGTGGAATCTTTGGTGAGGTTCTCGATGCAATGCCACCACCATGGCGGGTTCAAAAGGACGTCGCCGGGTTCAACGATAGCGGCGTAACGCGGGCAGACGCGCCAGAGCGGTTTATATTTCTCGAGGACGGTGTTCGGATCGGTCACCGCGCAGGATTGGTACAGAGCGCCGCGGTTTAACGCCGGAAACGTCAAAACGGTCCAACGGGGATCGACGAAGGTCCATTTTTTAGAACCTTCGATCATGTAAAACCAGTTGAAGCCGTTCGCGCAGTGAAAACCGGTACCAGTTCCGCCTCGTCCCAGAAAGAACTGAATCGGCAAAGGTCCAGCGCGTGGATGTAAGTTCGCCAAATGCGGGTTCTTCGGATTACCGTCGGCGGAAACGAACGGCAATAATTTCGATAACTCCAAATCCTCCACGAGCTCTGGATGATTCACGAAAATCGCTTCGCAATTGTGCAAATACGTCCCCGGGGTGTTGATATCCTTTACTCTCCCGGGTATGTTATCGCCCAACAACGTCTTCGTCAACGCTTTTTCGTTCCCGAAATTCGCGACTATCCAATCCACGGACCATTTCTTTACCGCCGGCGACTGTTTCGCGAAGCCTTTCAACACCACCGGGTGCGGTCGTTTCACGTACTCGCGGAAGAATTTTTTATAATCAAAATCCGGCCCAACGACAATCGTCGGAATCTCTATCGCGTATCAAAAATGTCCGCCAAAACGAGAGAACGTCGAGATGAAAGTTAGATATTTTACGCCGTCGCGCGAAGCCGCGGGAAAAGAAAAATAAGCACACGTAAAAAAACCTTAACAACATACCTTGCGTCTCCGCGTCTCGGACGTCTTTGTTTAACTCGATCAGTTTCGCGTACGAAGCCTTTACCCAACTCGCCGGGACTTGAATGTTAAACACGATGTGCAAAAAGCACCAAAATTTAATTTTCGTCTCGATCCAATAGGGAACAATCGGGCCTGATCCTCCTTCTCGGTGGGTGTTATCTTTGCTCGGATGCGCGTTGATGGGCAATAAAACCGGCAACGTCATGAAACACGAATTGAAAAAAGCGAAGAGTTTGAACAGGAACATGATGAAAACGGTCACGAACGCTCGATAGATCCAAGAGATTGAGGCGAATACGCGCTGGAAAACAGAAGTTGTTTTATCGCTCGAACTTGTTTTTTCTCGGACTTCTTCCAGCTCTACATTTTGGAGCGGCGGCTCCGCAGGCTCCAACGGCGCGACGGTGTCGTCGTTTGGCGCGGCGACGATCATCTGTGATGCGAAATGACAACACTTTGCGATGTTTATGTGCGCTGTTGCGCGCGTTTAGGCGCGTGGAAATGAATGAATTCAGCCTCGGATTTTTTGTCCATCCGAGTATTTTTTTCCCTTCTTGGAAATACAAACTACTCTTTCTTGGAAATCTCTCTCTCTCTCTCTCTCTCTCTTTGCTATCATCTCTTCTTGTACTCGCACGCTTTCAATTTCGGCCACTCAACCTTACCACTCTTGTTGGTCTTCTTTTCACCACCACCACTCGATGATGATGCGTGATTTTTAGCCTTGACCGCTTCCAGGACGAAAAACATCTTATCCTTTTCGTCGACTTTCTTCGGGTCGACGTCGAATCCGGCGGTTTTCAAACTCGCGACGAAACTCGGGATGGACGCGGCGCCGTTTCTACCGTCGAATCGAGATTTGACTTCGGCTATCCAGAGTTTACCTTTGACTTTGAGCACTCGAGAGGCTTCCTCGATGAACTTGTAATAGTCGGTGCCCATTAAGGACAGAGAGAAGACGGCGACGTCGACGGAGTTGGATTCGAGCGGCGTTTTGGCCATGTTGCACGCAATCACAAACGGCGCGTGGGAAGGCGTTTCTAGATCTAAACTGTACACTTTCTTCTTCGATTTACCGATAAGTTTCGCTAACTCGGCGTCTCCGCATCCGAAATCGGCGATGATCGTGTCGTATGGTTTGTGTTGTAACCACTCGAAACATTTATGGACTGGATTTTTCGGCCATTTCTTCACTTGTTCTCGAAAGCCTTCGTGGTAGGCGTCAAAAACGCCCGGGTTTTGTTGGACTAAATGTAAAGCTTCGTCGCCTTTGGTCGTGTAGAGTTGTTCGTTGAGCATGCGAAAGTGACCGCCGGACAGCTTCGCGCGCATTTTATCAATCAACGAGAGCTTCTTTTGTTTTTTGACCGCCGGTTGTTGTTCTTGTTCTCGTTCTCGTTCTCGTTCTCGTCGTTGCTGCGCGACATCGTCTTCGCTCTCGAATTCCTCGCCCTCGTCCTCGTTCTTCTCCGAACTTTCGCTATTACTGTTACTCCTATTACCATGTTTCTCTTCTCCTTTCGTCGTCGTGATTTTCGCTCGTTTCTTCTTCGCCTTCTCCGCCACGTACTCCTTCGCCAACCGTTTCATCTCGTTCCTCTCCTCCTCGTCCGGATTGTGTTCAACGCGCGCCTTCTTCTCCTCCTCTTCCTCCTCTTCCTCCTCCATCTCCTTCTTCCTCTTCCACTCTCTTCGTAACTTCCTCGCTCGATTCTTCTCCGCTTTTTTCTTCTGCTTTTCCGTCATATTCGCGTTCGTCCTCCTCTCTCTCTTTTCCTCCTCTTTCTCCTCCTTTTCCTCCTCCTCCTCGTCAGCAGAGGAGCCGCCACAAACATCATTCTTCCTCGTGGTCTTCCTATTCGTCGCCATCCGTTTCCGTTTCTCCTTCGCCCTTCGGCGTCGTCCGAGCAATCGTCCGCTGATTACCTTCCCCTCGCTTTGTTCTCGTTCTCGCTCTTCTCCCTTTTCCTTCTTCTTGTTGGTCGTTTTTGCCTCGACGAGATGATTTCTCGCCGCAGTCGTATTGGGCGTTAACCACCTCTTCTTCTTACCATCGTCATCATCGTCATCGTTTGCGACGATACCCCAATCGTCCGGGACGTCCATCACTACTACCACCACCGATGATGTGTCCTCCTCGCGGCTGCTTTTCTTCTTCTTTTCTCCCTCTCTCTCTCTTTCTCTCGCGCGAGAGTTGTTTGAGTTTGTTGTGGGGAAAACAAAACGGTTTTGGATAAAATGGAAAAATTCTTCACAACGCGCAAACGTTTTCCGGCTTTCTCTCTCTGCATATACACATTGAACGGAGAAACTCAGCGGTACACTCACACATGTCTCTTTCTGGCAAGACTGTTTTAGTCACCGGTGCGGCCGGGTACATCGGTTCTCACACGTGTCTGCAACTGTTAAAAGAAGAATGCAAAGTTATCGCGTACGACAATTTGGACAACAGTTCGTTCGAATCTTTAGAACGCGTGAAACGCTTGAGCGGAGGAAACGGAAACCTGATGACGTCCATCGAGGGAGATATTTTAGACGGAGAGAAGTTAGACGAGGTTTTTAAGACGAACGAGATTTTTGCGGTGATACACTTCGCCGGTTTAAAAGCCGTCGGTGAATCCGTCTCGAAACCGCTGAGATATTACGAAAATAACATCAACGGGACGGTGGTTTTGTTGAAATCGATGGTCAAAGCGAAGTGTAAATCGATCATATTTAGCAGCTCGGCGACGGTGTACGGGGAACCGAAAACGGTACCGTGCACGGAGGAATTCGAGACGAGCGCGTTGAACCCGTACGGGAAGACGAAGCTGTTTATTGAGCACATTTTAACGGACCAACACGCGAGCGATAACGAGTGGAACTGCTTGATTTTGAGGTATTTCAATCCAGTCGGGGCGCATCCGAGCGGAGAAATTGGAGAAGATCCGAAAGGGATACCGAATAATTTGATGCCTTTCGTGCAGCAAGTCGCGGTCGGGAGACGACCGGAGTTGTCGGTGTTTGGAACGGATTACGATACGAAAGATGGGACGGGGAGGAGAGATTACATTCACGTGGTGGATTTGGCGGACGGGCACGTCGCGGCGTTGAAGAAGATTGCCAAAGAGAACGGGAAGTGTGGGAGAATTGTAGTGAATTTAGGCACTGGTAAGAGCACGAGCGTGTTAGAGTTGGTTGGTGCGTTTGAGAAAGCGGCCGGGAAGAAGATTCCTATGAAGATGGTAGCGAGAAGACCGGGAGACGCGGCGGAGGTGTACGCGAAAACCGATTTGGCGTACGAGATTTTAGGATGGAGAGCGGAGAAGACGATCGAGGAGTGTTGCGTGGACCAGTGGAATTGGGCGAGCAAGAACCCGTACGGGTACAGCGGCAAAGAAGATTAACGTAATATATACGAAACGAGGCGAGTTTTATAATTTACCATCGAGTGTTAAAGTGCGAATGAATTAATAAATATATAAATAACAAAACGTTCAAATTCTCCTCCTTCCCGAATCCGTCGATGAAAATACGCGCCTCACGTATCATCATCATCATCATCAGTCCTCTTTTCACACCTTGCCAGAGTTCTCGCCGCCGCTAATGAGCGGTTCCTTCTCCCCGTCTACCGCTTTCTTCGACCCCGCAGCTTTCGCGAAGGACTTGTAATACAAAGCACCGAACACTAGCACCGTACCTAACCACTGCATCGGAGACAACATGTGCATGAACACTATGCAACTCAACAAGATGCTCAAGAACTGTCTCGTCGTCATGATGGTCGCGAACAACAACGCGCCAAACTCCTTAATCGTGTACAAAATGCACAACTGTCCAAGCATCGCCGCGATAGACAAGATCATGATATCGCCCGTAATTAACGGATGTCTCTCGATGAACGCAATCGCGTCTTGGAAAGACCCATCCGAATACAAATACACCACCGAAATAATCGCAGAGCAAAAGTTCACCCACAACATTTGGTTGTACGTCTCCATGTTGTACCCGACGAACAACTTATCTTGAAACGTGGACGTGAACCCGTCGAAGAACAAATACCCGAGCATCAACAAGATTCCGTACTCTGAAGTTTCCTGCACGTTCGCGCCTTTACTCGCGTTACTCGTCAACGTGCTCTCGTCGCCGTACAAGCCAAAAATAGTACAGCCAGCGGTCACCGCGATCGCAATCCCCACGTCCGACATCCCGTACCTCTTCTGGTTGATCAGAAACCCCCAAATCATGACCGGAATCATCTTCGCGCACTTCCCTAACGTTTGCACTGGAAACGATAAATACTTCAACGCTTCGTATTGGCACGTCGTCGCGACGACGTTGGACAAGGACACCACCGCGTATCGATGGATCCCAGCCACTGGAGTGACGTTCCCTTTCGTTATCGCTAAAATAACCGCCGCCATGAGACACCCCAAAACTCTGTTCGATAACACCAAAAAGACCGAGTAGGAGAAAAATTCATCCTTCCCGGCGTCCGAGTACGGTTGCGACATGATGCGCTCTTGCAACACCCCATAGACGAGCAAAGAGCCGACGACGCCAATCACGCATCCGATGACACGGATCGACGACGGGTCGTTGAACGGTTTGCAGCACATCACTTTCGCGATGGATTCAGGAATCCCCATATTATTGATGCTCTCTCGTTCTCTTCTGTTCGTTTTAGTACGAGTGCGTGTGTTTCTCTCTCTTTAGAGTACACCGATGCCTTCTTCTTGGGACGCGCAATTGGCCGCGTGATGTGTCTCTCTGATGTGTTTCTCCCCAACACACGAGAAAACCTTTATTTCTTTTCTCTTCTCAAAAACGACACACTTTACGCGCACAAAATCAAACTTGAGCGATATTGCTCGATGTACCAATTATGTGTGTGTGTGTGTGTGTGTGTGCGTGTGTGTGTGTGTCGTGCGCGCGCGACTGTGTGAGGAAACAGCGCGCGTTGGTTCCTTCAAATCAAATACATGTGTTTAGGGTTTCAGTCCCCAAAACAAAGGCAAAAAGGCGAGCGAGCAAAGCGCGACACATCGCGAAGAAGAACTCGGGAGGAGGAGGAGGACCGCGAGCGAAAAATGAGCGACGATACCGCTGGAACAACAACACCTGGAGATGATTACGAGCAGAAAAAGAATCATTATCATTTGCAGAAGAAAAACGAAGAAGAACAAACTTTAAAGGAAGAAGAAGAAGAATTCATCCTCGTGGACGTCCCGAAACTCGTCCGAATGCTCCCCGGGGAAACGCTCACGTTTGAACTTTTAGACACCGAAACGCCTTTACTGAAAACGTCCACGGGGGAAACGTACGAGGGGTATTACGAACGGACGGTTGGAGAAGCCTTAATCGTGGAACTACAACAACCGGCGTTGGATGCGAATGCGACGAGCAGTGCTGGTCGTTCGGGGAAGAAGAGGGTGAGTTTGAACGCGAACGGTGAGGAGGAAGAGGAAGAGGAGGACGGCGGCGGCGGCGGCGGCGGCGCGAACGTGAGAGCGGCGACGGAGACGAGGTTGAAGTTTAGGAAGCGCCTTTAGAAGAAGAAGAAGAAAAGTGGTGGTAGGAGTAGTTTCGCGCGCGTAGTAGGTAGTTTTGTGTAGGAATAGTCGAGGAATAATAGTCCGATAGTGTTGGCGAGTTGTATTTTATCATCGCTTCATAAATAGTTCTCTTTAATGTCTCGACTTCTTCTTGACTTGTTCTTCGTTATTAATCTACGGTGAACCAAATGCCATCGGCGGGGGCGATTGGAATCATCTTCGTGTGTTTAGCCCCGTTCGTCTCTCGGCTCGAGGTAAACTTGAACTTTCTCAACAAGTTCGCCATGACCACTCGAGCTTCCAAAAGCGCTAAATATTGACCCAAGCAGTTTCGAGGACCTTGGATAAACGGTAGGTATGAATAATTCCCGGTCTCGTCGGTTTCGTTTCCGACGAACCTTCTCGGTTCAAACGCTTGCGCGTTTTCCCACAAGTCTTCTCTGTGGTGGACGCCTTGGACGGAAATAATAACCGTCGTGCCTTTCGGAATGAACTCGCCGCCTAAATAATCGTCACCTAAACATTTACGAGTAACCACCGGCACTACGGAGTACAAACGCAAAGACTCTTTCAACGCGCCGACGATGTATTCTAACCCGTTCAAATCATCTCTCGAAGGCGTTTTCTTATTCTTTTTCTCGCTATTCTTGTACACTTTTTTCGCCTCTTCGGTTGCTATTTTCATCTTCTCCGGCGCCTTCGCCAACTCCCACGTCGTCCAAATCAACATCGCCGCGGAAGTTTCGTGGCCAGCCAATAAGAACGTCTTGATCTCATCGCACATTTGCCTCTCCACTTCCGGCCCGTATTCGCTTTTCGGCACGTCTGCCAACACGCGATCCAAAATATCCGCGTGCGGATTATCGATGGAATCGTCCGCGTTTGGCGTCGCCGTCACGGAATGTTTCAACTTCCATCTTTGCCTGATCAACTTGATCACGTACGCGTTCAACTTCTTTACCCTATCCTTGTGGTCGAAATACTCTTTATTCGGTAAATACGCTCTCCACGGTTCCAAACTTCGTCGATTACACTCCTCCATAATCGGCAAATACAAATTCGGCATCACCTCGTCCGACTCCTCCGGCGATAAACTCAAAATCGCCTCACCAATCACCTGTAACGTCAGCAACCTAAACTCCTCCGCTAACTCAATCTCTTCCCCCGTCCCTCTGATTTTCTCCAACTTCACGCACAACCTGTCCACCGCTCTGGTGGCGATATCCACCACGTCGTCCAAAATTTCCATCCTCAGCGCTTGCGATATCCGTCCTCGTTGCCGTTTCCAACTCTCTCCTTCGCTCGTCACCAAACCGGTGCCTAAAATATCCAAGAACGGGTTATACGCGAACTCCGTGTCTTTCCCGTAATTCTTAATGTTTGAATTAAACACTCTTTTAATCGGTTCCGGGTCCGCGATGACCACGCAGTGCCTCGTAAATATTTGCACTCTCACCGGTTTCGGCGCTTTCGCCGACGACCAAAACGCGAACAAATCCCACGTGCACGGGTACTTTCCGACCGCTTTGAACAGAGGAACGGTGTGCCCGATGAACGCGTTATACCCGGGCGCGCAGTTCAGTTTTCTCAGATGATGTAATCGTCTCAGCCATCCCAGGATATCGCCGACTGCTTCCACAGCTTTCTGGAACACAGGTTCCAAAAGGGTCATCAGCGCTAAAATGATTAAGCTTTCCTTCTGGTGGATAAAAAGCGCGAGTAAAGCGCCCACGAGGACTCGCTCGGAAACGTGCTCGACAAAGCGACGCGCGCTAAAGTCGTCGTTCACGTCGTCGTCCGGTGATGATCCCATTGTGTATGTGTATTATGTATATAGAGCTACGTGCGTTTGAAACGTGATGTATGTTTTTATGGAGATTTTTGTGCGCCAATGGAACAAATTTTGAACAGTCGAAACGCTCGAATTTCACCCCACAAAAAAAAAAACACAAATCTCGCATGTCTCGCATCATTGATTACTCCAAGTGGGATAAACTGAAGTACTCTTCTTCTTCGTCTTCGTCTTCTTCTTCTTCGGAAGAGGACGACGACGACGACGAGGGTGAAAAGGAGGCGGGAATTACGAGGAGCGCGTTACTGGAGAATCTCTCGCTTTGTTGTTCTTCTTCTTCTTCTTCAGCGATTTGGACCGGGTTGGTGTTGCATCATAAAGATATTTTTGTATCGCACGTCTTGTCGAAATTGAATGGGACGGATCGGTTTTTCTTTTCGAGGGCGAATGGTGAGAGTTGGGGTGTGCTTGAATACGCCGGGGTAGACGTATCGGAATTACGTTGGGTTCTTTACGAATGTACATCCGTTTTGACTTTGGAATGGTTGTGGAATGACATACGCTGGGGAGCGAAAGATAACGAAGGATATGTGATAGACCAAGCCTGGTTTTGCAGGGAAGTTGCTCTAACGAACAAACTCGAGTTACTCAAGTGGGCGAGAGAAGTGAAACATTGCGAATGGGATGAAGAGACGATTAATGCGGCAGCACATGAAGGTAATCTCGAGACGCTCAAGTACTGCTTCTCCGAGGAGTGCCCGTACGATGAAGAAACTTCGTGCTTTTGTGCTACTATCAGAGGACGCCTCGACTGTCTTCGATTTCTTTTCGACAAAGTGGAACCTTCGCGAAAGATGGAAGAAGAAATGGTAATAAATGCAGCAATCAGTGGTCACATGGACATCATAAAATATCTCGTCGAAGAACGAAAGATAGCGGGCGACGCGGTAAAGATCCGCTGCGTGTCAACCGCCGCGATGAACGGCCGCCTCGATTGCCTCAAATACTTAATCGAAGACGCAAAAGCGCCTCTAAACGACGACGGCGACGGCCGAGAACACCTCTCTTTCGCTCGGTACTACGAGCGAACCGAGTGCGTGAACTACTTGCGAGAAAAAGGATGCCCGGAACCGACGGGGGAAGAATACGCCGAGTTCGTCGAGGACGAGCGAGAACGCGTCGCGTTCTACGAGAGAGAAGAAGAGCGACAGAGCAACACCAGCAGCGACTGAGAAGAGGGAAAGGGAAAGAGAGAGAGAGAGAGAGAGAGTAAAAGAGAGAGAGGGAGAGAAAAAAACAGAGAGAGAAGCGGTGAATACCAAACGCACCGCTAAGAGGGAGAAAAAGAGAGAGAGAGAGAGAAAAAGACTCGTCCGCGGACCAAAATTCAACACAAAAAACATCATCTCTTATTAAAGAAGAGTAGTATCGCACACATACGAACAGCAGCAGCAGCACACGTATAATAGTGACGTTCTCGCTTTGTTGTTCTGTGATATAAACGCACGCACATATATATATATATATACACACACGCGCGCTTTCTTTTGCTCTCTCGGAAGAGATCGAAAGAGAATTGAATCGGAGAATTCCAATTGGAATCGTCTCTGAGTCGTTTACGTCGTCGTTGCGTTCGTTTGAGAGACACGCGGTAAAGACACGCCTGAAAGAGAGAGAGAGAGAGAGAGAGAGAGAGAGAGAGAGTAGTACAAAAGAAAGACGTAATAATGGGCATCGATTCGTTATTCATCACCAACAACAAGACGGAAACGTTAACCGCGGTGAAACACTGGGGACCGGAAACGGACTCTTCGGTGTGCGAAAAAGTCTTCGAGAAGCATAACGAAGCGATCAAAGCGAACAGCCAAGGGGACGTTCTCGCGATCGACGGGAAAGACTACGCGTTTTTCCAATCGAGAGGCGAAATCACGTACATCGCCACGTGCAACTCGGAGACGCAACCACTCATGGTGGTTGAGTTCTTAACGCAACTGCACGAGGTTTTGAAATCCTATTTCGGGAACGTGATTACGGAGGCGATATTACAAGAACACCATCTGACGCTGTATCAGCTACTGGACGAGATGTTGGATTCGGGGATACCGGTGAATACGCATCCGGGCGGGTTACACGTGTTGGTGCCGCCGCCGAATTTGGCGAACAGATTACACAACGCGGTTTTAGGCACCGCGTCGGGGGTTTTGGTGAGCGACCAAGATCCGACGAAATTGTTGCCGTTACCGTGGAGAGCGTCGAATATTAAGTACACGTCCAACGAGGTGTATTTGGACGTCATCGAGCACGTGGACGCGACGTTAGATCCGGAAGGGAAGTTGTTAACCAGCGCTATTTACGGGAAGATTGAAGTGAATTGTCGATTGAGCGGTATGCCGGACATATCGTTGTCGTTGTCGAACTCGCATTTGATCGAAGATTATTCGTTTCATCCTTCGGTGAGATTGGCGAGGTTCGCGAGCGATCGGGTGGTCTCGTTCGTCCCAGCCGATGGGAAGTTTACGTTGATGAATTACAAGATTCGACCGGAATCAAAAGAGGATAAAAATCAGTGGCAACCGAAGTATATCAAACAAAATCCGTGGATGCAATCGCAAACGATGGGCGGCGGCGGTCCAGGAGGCGGACCGGAAGGGTCTATTTCCGCGCCTTTGCCATTATACATTCGCCCGCAATCGTCGTTTGGACCGACGCAAGGTAGAATTTCCATCGTGTGCGGGACCAAACCGGCGTTTGAGAAACCAGTCGAAGCGGTGAGCTTACAAGTCGCGTTACCTTCGCGCGTTTTAAGCGCCGACCCGTCCGCGACGCACGGCGGCGCCACCTTCGACGACGCCAGTAAAACGGTAAACTGGACCATCGACAAATTCCCGGCGGACAAAACTCCGTGCTTAACGGTCGTCTTAGCCATGGGTTCCGAGCAAGAAAGTAACAACAACAATAGCGATAATACAAACAACAGCAACGAAAACGAAAACGAAAACGCGTTGGCAATGATGGGAGGACGAACGGACAAATCATCATCTAAACTCCAATCCGAGCGACGAAAAATCAAGTTGCAAGAAACCTGCAACGTGACCGCGCAGTTCTCCGTCGCCGGCGTCGGCGTCAGCGGCGTGAAAGTCGAGTCCGTACAAGTCCGAAACGAAAAGTACAAACCGACGCAAGGCGTGAGATATCACACCAGGAACGGTCGGATAGTCGTCAGAACGTAATGCATTATTAATTAACCATTCAATAAAACTTACGAAATAATGCGTTTATACATCGAATGCTCCGCTTAAAACATCTCAATCAACAAAAGCGCCTTCTAAATGTTGATATCGTCGCATATCGCGCGATATCTGCCATTTTCTCTCTCTCTCTTCCCTCACAAATATGACCTCTCATTCACTCTCAACGAAACCTCTCTCTGCACCTCTTTCTCCGCCGCTTTTGAAGTCGTCGTCGTCGCGAAACTGTTGTCGTCGCTGTTATCCTCCTCCATTTGGTGGAAAAACGATGCTGTTTTTGGGAACAAGGAGTCCATCGTCATCATTAAGAGCAGCAAAAGCATCGTCGTCGTCATCATCGTCACGTTTGCGCACAAATTGGGGATTTGATTGTGTTGGGAGTTTTCATCGTTTACGTCGTCGTCGTCGCGCCTTTGGTCGTCTCAGTACCCCGACGAAAGCGTTTATGGTTGATAATACTAATGAAATCGCGAACGTGGCAGATGCGGTGTTGTCGAAATCGCTGTTCGACGTGACGTCTGGATTGGATGCATTCGTGAGCAGCAACTTAGGAGGAGGAGGAGGGATACCGCCCGGGGAAGTCGGCGGAATAATAGCGAATAATAGTGGTAGTTTGTTTAGCAGTATGACATCATCAGCATCAGCGCACGCTTCTCCGACGACGTTTGTGTTGGTATTTGTCGCTGGATTAGTGACGAGTTTGTCGCCGTGTACGCTGTCCGTGTTGCCGTTGACGTTGGGGTACATCGGAGGGTACGCGTCATCATCGCTGAAAGATAACGAGGAAGAAAACGAAGACGCGAAGAAATCGGCGATGCGCGTGAATGCGATAGCGTTTGCGGTTGGATTAGCCTCCGCGTTCGCTTTATTTGGCGTCTTTGCGGCGACGGCGGGGAAAGCGTTTGGGCAAATTGGCGTCGTCGCGCCGATTTCCGTCGCCGTCTTAGCCATCGTCATGGGATTGAACTTACTCGGCGAAGTCCAACTGAGATTTCCTTCGTTTGGAAGCAACTTTGACCCGAGATCGTTGAATTTGCCGCCGTTTTTGACCTCCTTCGTCGCCGGCGCGACGTTCGCGTTAGCGGCGAGCCCGTGCGCCACGCCGGTACTCTCTACGCTCCTCGCCTACGTCGCCGCGAGTTCCAACAACGTCCTCTCCGGTGGATTTCTGCTCTTTTCGTATACCTTAGGATATTCAGCGCCGTTATTACTCGCCGCGAGCGCGGCTGGGAACATTAAAAGTGTCATGGGAGTGCGCGAGAAAACCGCCTGGGTCACGCCGGCGAGCGGATTTTTGCTCGTCGCCGGCGGATGGTACGCCTTGTTAGGAAGAGTCGTCCCCATGATTCTCGGCGCGTAAAAGAAACGAGAGAGCAAGAAATCGTTAGCTACTTCTTTTTAAAGATTGTATACTTTAAAACACCACCAACGCTTCATCCTCGTCGACCGTCGGTCGCGTTTACTAATCTTCACTTTTCCTCCCCTCAACAATAAACATTTGAGTAAAGAACTTAAACGAAATACTCATGGCGCTCCTCCAACGACCACCACCCCGGGGCCAAGGAGGACCGGGTTTAGGAATACTCGGGGGACGACGATCGTCGTTTCGAAAGAAATGTATCCTTTTCAAGTGGTTCCTCTTGTTGTGCCTGTTCGTGAGCCTCTTCCAGCGCTTCAACGTGCGCGAGGAAGAGGAGGCGGAGACGATGATTCAAAGACGGAAACGACGCGGGGACAGCGGCAAAAGCGATGTTTTGATGGTGCCGATGGAAGAGGAGGACGACGATAAAGACGAGGACAGAAACGAGGACGATTCAGACGACGACGCGATGACGACGATAAAGACGATGAGAGGAAAAGGAGATGGATTGGTTTCGAGCATGCTCCGAGAGCGAGATTTAGACAAATTCGGCCGAGGAAGCGAATACGCGTACGCGAACGAATCGGATAAGGATTATTCCTCGGTAATCGTAGCGAAAGACAACGCGTACGGGGAGAAGTACGACGTGAAGTTTACGGACGTGAACGGGAAGAAGACGCATTTTCAGATGGGAGATGTGTTAGGGGAGATATTGCCGGAGGAAGAGCGCCGGGCGACGAGGACGCACGGGTCGTGCGCGCTGGTCGGGAATAGCGGGACGTTGTTGAAGTCTTCGTTCGGGGAGGAAATCGATGGGCACGAAGCAGTCATGCGAGTGAATTTCGCGCCGGTGAAGAATTTTAAGAGGGACGTGGGAGTGAAGACGACGTACGATTTTAGCAATCGAGAGAACGCTCGACGGTTGGTCGAGAAAGGGTGGGAGAATTCGAGACCGGACTCGGTGGCGTTATTTTTTGAAGGGAGCTCGCCGACGAACAGGAAACGGATATTTGAACCGCTGGTGAAGAAGTACGGGAAGAGTTTGAAGGTGCAATTTTTGCACCCCGGGTTTGTCAATCGAGCGCACGATTTGTGGAACGCTCTGAAAGAAATCATCGAGAAGGAAAAGAACAAACAGTTTCACGATAAACCGATGAGCGGGTGGTACGCGGTGAACTTTATGATGCAACGGTGCGAGAGTTTAGATTTGTATGGTTTTGAGCCGTACACGAGTAAAGCGAAAGCGACGGCGCCGTATCATTACTTCGATCAAGTGCAAGGCGTGGTGAGCGTGCACTCGTTCGATTTCGCTGTGTTTGCGTACCAGAAGTTTGCCAAAGTGTTCCCGTTGAGGATTAGGACGAAGAGCGGGTGGATAGGCGCCGCGGAGGATTGATATGATAAATTAGTTTGTTTTTATAGCGTGATGGGTGTTTTACAAAGCGCCTCACCTGACGGTGAGGCTTGACATTAATATTCCGCCGGCAACGGCGACGTTTAGACTCTCCGTGACTCCCGGCGTTGGAATCGTAATCGCACGAATCGAACTCGCGATTTCCTCGCTCACGCCTTGCCCTTCGCTACCTAAAACTAAACACACTTTATTATTACTATTATTACCATCGTCCAGCTCTCTGGCAACTTCTGCGCAGTTTTCGCCCGCGAGCATTGCCGCCAAGACGTTCCGTTTCAATTCAAACGTGCCGCCATTCACCAAGCCTTCGAAAAACTCCTCGTTCGTTTTCCAAGTAAACATTTGCATCCGAAACGCGGTTCCTTTGCTCGACCGCACACACTTATCGTTGAATGGGTCGCACGTTTTCGGGCCTAATCCAACCGCGTCGAATCCAAACGCCTCGGCGGTTCTTAAAAGCGTTCCGACGTTTCCAGGATCCTGAACGCCGTCCAGACACAACACTTTTTCTATTCTTTTTTCTTGCATCATAAACTCCGTTACCTCGCGAATCTCTGGCATCTCCAACTCTGCGACCAGATCAATCCCGTCGGCGTTCTCCACGCCGGCGAGCTTCTTCATCACTTTCGCCGTCGCGTAATATTCCGTCCTCTTCTTCGCCTCCTCGCCTCCCGCGATATCGGCGATATCTCGCCGCAGTGCGTCTCTCGTCGTCGTCGTCGTTTGCGAATCATCATCGTAACTCTCTCCGTCCCGGGAAGTCTTCTTCTTCTCCATCGCAAACAACAAGGACTTCACTCGTATCGTCTTCTTCTTCTTCTCTTCCGACGCTCCAAGAGCTCCCGCCTGTAAAATCTCCCTCAACACCGTCGACCCGACGATGACGACGGATTTTTCCTTCTCTCGAAACGTTTTGGACGTTCTCAGTTTCGCGATGCGTTTCGCGGTTGCGTTTTCCGCGCTCGAGAGCATCGCGATGGTGTCGTCGTCGTTCGTAGTAGTCGTCGCCGTCGAAAAACATCTCCTCCTTCTCGAATTGGAAACAAAAGAAGAAGAAGAAGAAGAAGAAGAAGAAGAAGAAGAAGAAGAAGAAGAAGAAGGAGGACAAAAGAAGCACGTCGTGATCGCAAAGTTTCTTCTCCTCGCTCTTCTGTTTTGTCCTCTGTACGCGCAGAAGAACAAGAGACTTCGCAAAGTATTCGTCGTCATTCTCTCTCTCTTTGTGTTCTTTTTGTGTGTGTGTTACATTCGTAATTCGTGTAACAAAATTAGCTCAACATCAACCATTCAGACGTACCAGAGTAAGCAAAATACAGACCGACGAGTAAGAAAGAAGCACTTACGAAGCCAAATTTGAGTAAGAGATGAGCACTTATAAGTGCGTAACTCCTTACTCCCTCAAACGCAAAAAAAAGGACCACCACCACACAAAAGTAACAAAAAAACAGGACAAAAAAGAGCATCAAAAGAATACACACATCATGGCGAAAGCGTCCCCGGAAGACTTGAAAGCGCTGTTCGACACGCAACAAGGGTACGTTTTTCAGTGGTAGTGTTAGGAGCCGCGCTTTTCTTTCTTCTTTTTCTTTTCTTTTCGCGCGGTAGCGCTCTTCTGAACCATCATCATCATCATTTTCATCATCTTCAAAAGCGCTCGAGAGAGAGAAAGATTAGAGAGAAGATACGCTTTTCTCTTCTTCTTCTTTAACGTCTTCAATGTTGCGAGGAGTATTAGTAACAGTCGCTGACCACTTTTACCATTATTATCATGAACGTATTACACGTATTATCGTTCTCATCTCTAAACAACAGGTACATGAAGTACTTCTTCGACGAACTCGATTACGAACCTTTACAAAAATTCTGCCAGCTCGTGTTGGATTGCAAAGGGACGGTCTTTTTCACCGGCGTCGGCAAGTCCGGGTTTATCGCGCAAAAAATATCGATGACTTTAGTATCGACCGGGACGAAATCGGTATTTTTGAACCCGACGGACGCGTTACACGGAGATATCGGCATCGTGTCGAAAGAGGACATCATGGTTATGTTTTCGAAATCTGGATCGACGACGGAGTTGTTGACGCTGATTCCGTACGCGCGAGCGAAAGGCGCGACTTTGGTTGGGGTTTCCTCGAACGCGAAGAGTAAGTTGGCGACGGAGACAGACATGCACGTGATGTTGCCGTTGGAGAGAGAGTTGTGCCCGTTTGATTTGGCGCCGGTGACGAGTACGGCGATTCAGATGTTGTTTGGCGACACGTGCGCGGTGGCGATTATGCAAGCGAAATCGTTGACGATGGACCAATACGCGATGAACCACCCGGCTGGGAGAATTGGTAAGAGATTGATTTTGAGCGTGAAAGATGTGATGAAACCGTTGAGTGGGTTGCCGTTGGCGAAACCGGACGAGAAGTTGGTGGACGCGTTGGTGGAGTTGTCGAGTAAAGGGCAAGGGTGTTTGTTAGTCGTGGACGACGCGAACACGTTGTTGGGCGTTTTCACGGATGGCGATTTAAGACGGTCGTTACACGAGAAAGGTGGAGAGGTTTTGCAAGCGCCGATCAAGGATCTGATGAGCTCGACGCCGAGAACGACTTTAGCTGAGGGGAAGGCGGTGGATGCCATGAGAGAGATGGAAGCTGGCGGGAGACCGGTAAGTTTCTTACCAGTCATCGACGAGGAGAAAAAGTTAGTCGGGTTATTGACTTTGCACGGTTTGGTCAACGCTGGTTTGTAAACGAACGAAGATTGATGACGTGAAAATAGCAGACGTTATATATATGCTTACCATTTTTGTTTGTGTGTGACTATTTCGATACGAGTACTATTTCTATATTTGCTACTTCTATCTAACACGGTTGACACTTGACTTCGCCGTCGTCGTCACACGCGCCGCATGAACACATCTTAGACATTTCTCTATCGTCGCTATTAGTATTTAGATGCCGCTGTTGTTGCTGCTCGAATCGTTCTAACGCTTTCCTCGCGGCCATTTCTCGAGGATCGTTTCCAACATTCGCTCCAACACCTCCTAACTTCATCCCGCTCAATTTTCTCGTTTCTTTCATGCACTCGTCTTCACTCAAAGAGTCGTACCCGTCGTTATCGTTTCCGTGCGTCTCTCCACTCCCTCCGACTCGCCGTCCTCGATTCCAATCTCTCTCGCATAATTGCACCAACTCGCTGTTCAGCGCCTTGAATTCCGCGTTGTGCTCGGAAATTACGTTATGCGCCAACTCGTGCATCAACACTCTCCTGATCGATTCGTATCGTCTCAGCCCACTCCAATCATCCGTTCGTAACCTCAAATGAATTTCCATCCCATTATTCCTATTGAACCCTAACACGCACGTCTCCGAAATGCCAACCAAACCTTCGGGGGGCATCTCGCAAAGCAGACCGACTTGGAATCGTTTCGTCTCCATCACGCGAACAACCCCGGGATCTCGTTTCAGTCGCTCCAAAAGGTGCATCGTTTTCTCCCGCGACGGTTCAACCATACCCTCGGGTACCGCTAAAACTCTCAAGCTTTGAAACGTATACGTATTCGAAGACGTATCGTGCGCTCGCGCGTAGGCGTCTTTGTTCGTCCTGCTCAAATATCTCACGTCTCTCCTTTTCTCTCGTTTCATCTCGTCCTCGAATCCTCGCACGCGCACGTCTACTTTTTCGTCTCGTTTCATCTTCTCCACATCTGCGACTTCTGATGCCAGGAGTAAAACTTTTTTCCCCTTTTTTATCGACGGAAACGTATCATCCAGAACGATGTTCCCGTCCGTTTCCGGGTTCACGAACGGTTGCAAAGGCATCCCTTTCGGGTGAAGGCCGACGAATTTCATCGTCTTTCTATCCAAGAGCAGTTCTTGTTTGAACAACTGCTCGAGCACTGCTTCGCTCAAATCGAGAACAGTTACAGTAGATTCATTCTCTTTTTCGCGTTTTGGAAGGCGAATCGCGTGGAGTTGGTTTTTGAAGGAGACGTTGATGATCATTATTGTTTTATTATGAATTGTGGTGTACTGAAGAATTTTCCCGCGAAGTGTTCAACGGTTTCGGGATAAAAATGCTCGTTCACTGTTCTTATTGTTCCACTTTCTCTTCAGCGACGACGATTTCGAAGAGATGGAGGAGACAGAGGAGGAGAACACGACGAGTTGTTGCTAATGCTGCATCCGCTCGTGAAAAGAGCGACGACGAGAGAACGAATCGAATCATCATAATCGAAGAAATCTTGAACGCATCCACCCCGGAGAGAACTTTGGGAATACAAGAAGAAGAGGAAGAAGATGAAGCGAAAAGAAGAGTACGCGCGAGAAAGGCATTCTCAAACAGAGTGAAACTGATCCACCCGGACGTGTGCGAGGACGAGAGGAGCGCAGAAGCGACCGAGAAGTGCGTCAGAGCGTACGCGTGGTTACTGAATAGGGAAGAGGAGTTTGCCAGAGAGGACACCAATAAGAACACCAACAACGTATACGGAAGCGTATTCGTGAACGAGATTTTATGCGTCGGAGCGTCGAATTGTCCGTCGTATTCGAATTGCACAGTCACGGCGAGAGAGTATTTTCGCGTCAATCCAAAAACAAAAGCGGCGAGGTTCGAGAGAAGTGAAAAGAGCAATCCTCTAAATGCGGCGACGGAAGCGGAAATCTACGCGGTGCATCTCGCGGTGGAACAGTGTCCGAGACGATGCGTGCACTGGTTGGACGAGAAGCAAACGCAAGCGTGTGAGGAAGAATTACAAAAAGCTATAGACGGGATCGAGTTGATAGACGACACGGCGCTTCGGCTCGAATACATGATTAGTGCGTTCACGGCTGAAAATAGGCTCATCGAGCGAGAGTTGAGAGCGGCGGAAAACAGACGAGAGAGGAACGGAGCGGCGAGCGGAACCGACAACGCGAGCTGGTGGAAATAATAGAAATAGATACAGAGCAACGCGTAGCAACACTAGTGAGTGAGTAGAATCATCAAAACGAATCGGTTAAATCTATGCAGTTCCCGCACATCGTCTTCCGCTTCCCTTGGCACAGCCAACACGGTTGTCCTTTTTTATACCCATCTTTCCCTCCGTATTTATCCTCTTGGTTTACCCCGGTCCCTTCGCATTGCCCGCACGGCTTTAACCCGGTGTTTTGACACACCGGACACACCTTCTTTTCACCACCACCACTCGCAGCACTCGCCGACGCAGCGCACGCAAAAGCAGTCCTCGCATTAGGGGAAAAAATGTGTTTCAACACCTTTCGTTGTCTTTGCGTTGGTGTTGGTGTTAATGGTGTTGCACGACTGCTTCCGATCGTAGTATTGAGAAAAAAGCAGCGAGGAGGACGATTTTGTTGGTGGTGGTATCGATGACGATAATTAGGACGATTGGGATGATGTTTCATCATCATCCTAATCATCATACTCTCGGCGCTTGCTTAACGGTTTTTGAAGCAATTTGGCGGCACAAAATGAACATTTTACCTAAACACAGCGCGGGTACATGCGATGCGTTCTCGGCGCTCTCATCGCGTCGTTCTGTCCGCGCAAAATCGTCGTCGTCGTCACCATCATCTAACAACCGACGACGTTTCCAATTCGTCCAATACGGCGACACCTTGCCCGCGAATTATTCGATGATGAAAACCATCGCGTGCGATGGAAACGTTTCCGGGGCAACCGTGCAACTCACGCACTGGACGGGAAACGAGACCGAGGAGAAGTATTACGCGGACACGAGCACGGAAATTGCGATGAATTTTATCGAGCACAATAACGAGGACGATTCGGACGAGTACGCAGACGCGATCGTTTTGAACAACCACTACGATACCGACGGCGTTTTGAGCTGCTTCGCGTTACTGGAACCAGAGTTTGCTTTGAAACATAAACAGATATTCATCGAAGCAGCCGAGAGCGGGGATTTCGGGGAGTTTAGTTCGGAAAACGGAGTGAAGTTGGACATCGCGTTGTCCTCGATTTGCGATCCGTTGAGTTCGCTGTGCGTGACGGACGACGACGAGTTGGCGTATTCGTTGGCGTTCGAGAAAGTGAAAGGCGTGGTGGAGCGGCTGAACGAGGACGTCGGCGAGGAATTGTGGAAGGAAGGGTACGACCAAGTGTTGGAGGCGGAGAAGGTGTTTGAGAGAGGGAACGCGAGAGTGCGACGGAGCGAGAAGGATGCGAGATTGGCGATTGTTGAATCGAGGACGGAGGACGGGTATCTTTCGTCGCAAGCGGTGCACAAGAAGTTGAAAGAGATTGGCGCGGACGGCGTCGGGGAGAATCCGGTGTTGCGAGTGTTGAGGGCGACGAAAGACGAATCGAGCGGAAAATATAGGTACTTTTACGAGAAACCGAGCTACGGTTGGGTGAAGAAGTTGCAAAAAAGAATAGAGATTCCAGACGTGGACGCGGACGTTTTGGCGGAGAATTTGAGCGGAAGTAGTAGTAGCAGTTGGTCCAAAGGCGGGCCTTTGGGTCTCTCCGCCATTTGCCAAATGAACGAGTACGTGTCCGTATCGCCGGATGATATGGCAAAGATAGTATTGGAGATGGAGAGAGACACGGTGTTTACGTGAAAAATTCTACGCTAATGCTATTTTTTATTCTCCCATTTCAATTTCTTATACGCCGCTTTCTCGGCTTCCACCATTCGCGCCGCGCTGCTTTTTTTCCTCAAGACGTGCAAAATAGCCGATCGCGATCGAGAGTTTGTGCGCATTTCTATATCCGCAGGGCGTTTACAATCGCCCATTTCCGCCGCCCAAGCGTCGTCGTCGTCGTCGTCCTTCTCTAATAGCTTGGTCACCGACTTCTCGTGATTTGTTTTCAACCACTCGAAAATAGGCGCGTTGGTGCGCACTTTCTCGACTTTTCGGAAATATTCAATCAATATCGCGCACTCGGAATGTTTCCACGTCAAAACGCCCAATTTGCCATTCTCTTTCAATAACTTCATCGCACCTTCCATACCTCTGCGAAACTCGTCGAATTCTTCGTTCAAATGAATGCGCAGCGCCTGAAAGGTCATTTTCGCAGGATGCATAGCTTGGTACTCTGCGCCTTTCGCGTTCGCCACGAGCGTCGCGAACGCTTTGGTCGTCTTCGGAAGCGCGTTGGTATCTCGAGCTAAGACGATGGCATCCGCGATGCGTTGCGCGGACAGTTTGTCGTTTGTTTCCCCATATTTGAATATAATATCTCGTAAATCGTTTCGGGAAACTTTCAGGAGAAAATCGTACGCGCTCACGCCGCTCGTCACGTCGAATCGTAAATCCAGAGGCCCGTCCTGTTCCGGTCGAAACCCGCGAGACTTATCGTCAAACTGCGGCGAAGAAATGCCTAAATCGAGAAAGACGCCCGAAACCTTTACTTTTGAATCTTTCTCTCGCATAACTTTGAACATGCTTCCGAACGGCGAGTGGTGCATGTGAAACCTCGAATCTTCCTTCTCCAACGCTCTCCCGACTGTAATCGCTTCCGGATCTAAATCAAACGCGTGGAGTTGCCCATTCTTCCCAAGCGCGTTTAGTATCCCGCGCGTGTGGCCTCCTCTCCCGAACGTACCATCTATATATATCCCGTTTGGATCATTTGCTATGCCTAAACTATCGATCGTTTCCCTCAACATCGCCGGCGTATGCGTCCCCAACGCCTGCGTCGTTCCTCTCGTCCCAAACGGTGACTTTTTCGCAACTGTCACCGAGACGGTCCGATCTAAAAACCGTTCCCCATCCATCGCTAACGCCTTTTCTCGAGATTCCGCGTTTCTAAACGTCAAAAACCCAGCTCCTTTACTACTTCCAGTCGTTTGGTCTCTCAACAAGTTCACCTCTTCCTTCAACTCGCCGCAGCGCTTGAAGAAATCCGCGATGTCGCTCTCGTCCACGTTTTTCGGTAAATACTTCACGAACACCTCGTAGCCTTCTTGTTCGGACCCTTGCGCGACCATTCTATCTCCGGCGTTGTTTTGTTTTTTAATGACGGCAGTATTGATGCTCGCGCTCGTTTTCATCACCGGCGGCGTCTCTCGCTGTTCCCCGTACTTCCCCGCCGCGCACTTATAACACGTCTCCCGTCTCGCGAAATTTTCCCCGCCGCACTTCTCGCACGTCCAATCCCGTCCTTCTCGTTCGTTCGTCGTCGTTTTCCTCTTCACCTCTGCATTGTTCTCGCCGTTGTTCCCTGGCGTGAGGAAGTTCCTGCCTAGATTGCTCCGCGCCCCGTTCGTTTCGTCCGTCACCTTCACAAACCGGCCATTTAATTTCTCGTCGTCCTTCTCCACGCATCGTTGAAACGCTTCCTCGGTATCAACCATCACGATCGCTTCGCCGTGAAAGACGTTTCGCACGCACGATTCGCTCACCGATAAAAATTGCGCGACTTGCGCTTTGTCCGTGTTCGGAGCGATCCCTTTTAAGCGTAAACGGAAAGCTCGTTTCTTCGTCGTCGTCGGCGGCGTTTCAGTTTTCCCCGACGACGCCGCCGGAAAAGACTTGTGATTACTTTTGTCCTCGCTTTCATCGTCGCTTCTCTTCTCCCGAGTCTTCTTCTCCTTCTTTTCTTTCTTCGATTTCTTCGCGCTCTTACCACCCTCGCCGTCGAAGGGGTCGTCCGAACGACCGGACTTGCGCTTCGTCGTGTCGCCCATTTTTTTATGACGAATCAGAGCATGTGCAAAGGAGGGAAAAAGAAGAGCAAAAAACGATACGACGGGCGGTGGTGCGATGATCATCATCTGAGATGGATGCGCATTAGAGTGCGCCTAATAATAATAACAACAACAACAACAACGCTCTTTCTCTTTTTCTTCTCTCTTTATTATTTTCTACTACGTAAACTAAGTGCAAACGTTGACGACACCGCTCGCGGCGAGGAGCCTCAAAATCATTCGCTCGTGGTCCCAGGCGTGTTGCGTTCGACCGGATCTCGGGGCGACTTTCCTCCCGGTGAACCAGTACGGTTCTTTCCCACCGGAATCGGTGGTGAAGCCGTACACGTCGACGGTTTCGCACGATCGCGCGAAGGTTAACACGGCGTGCATGCCGGAAGTCATGTATTCCCAGTCTTCGAAAGGGCCGAATCCGAGTCGGACGAGTTCTTCGCGCATTTTTTTGAACGACTGGATGATTGATTTTAAATGCGCGTCGTGCATTTCAATGACTTTCCGTTTTTGTCGTTTGGCGAGGCGCGAGATGAGTTGTTTGCGCATGGCCGGAAACCAGGCTAAATAAATGAGCTCGTCGTTATCGGGAGGGTGTTTCGAGGCGGGTTGTAAACAACACACGTCTTTGCTCATTTTGTAGCTCAACACCCGATGGGTTGCTTTTTGACCTAAACTGGCGTTGAACTTGGCGTTGTTGTTGTCTAAAACATTAATTCGAACGACGACGTCGTGTTTGTCGATGTATTGACCGTACTCTTTGGCCATTAAAGCGCCGCCGTTGCCTACGATGGCGCACGTTTTCTTTCTCTCGATGCCGGCTAAACTTTTCCCTAATTTCGCGTCCATGGTCCCGCCTAATTTCCACGCCGCTTTTCGAATCGAGTCATTTTCCGAGTCTAACTGACACTTGGACAAATCTTCCAAGCACGCAATCAACGCTTCTTCGTCTCTATTCTTCACGGTTGGATTCGCGCTCGATTCAACTTTCTTCGTCCTCGGCCCGTTTTCCGTTCGCACTCTTACCGTCCCTTTCGTCGCCCCGTCAATCCTGGACACCCCAACATACCCCGCTTTTGCCGGCAAAACCTTACTCTCTTTCTTCATCAACCCAATCTGTTTCGAGAACCTCGGCAACATCTCTTTCGGCGCGTTCGCGCACTTCGCGTTCCCTCGATGTATCGCAAACGCCTTGGGCATGTTGCTCGCCTTCCTCGCCGTTTCCTCCAGCCTCACCTCTCGTTCAATCGCAGCGTTCTTCTCCATCGTCGCGACTTCGTACCCGTCCGCTTCTTGATTTTCCTCCTCGTCGTGCATTTCCGCTTTTTCGTTCTCTTCTCGGTACTTCAAATCCGCGTTCGCGTCCGCGGCGATTGTTTCGTCCTCCTCCTCCTCTTTTTCTCCTCCTCTCTCGGAATCATCATCATCATCATCATCTTCATCCGAAACAGTATCATCATCGGAACCACCGCCGAATAATCCGCGCGCGATCGGTTCAAAGACGTGTTCGTGCATTTCTTTCTCGAACGAATCCAAGAGCGTTTGTTTCCCTTTGCCTTGGCTTCTCTTGGAATACGAAGAAGAAGTAAAAGGGGCGTCGTTTTTCCCTTCAGCGCTGCTCCCTCGAAACGTCCACATTCCGCAGACGAGACAGACGACGACGAAGAGGAGGACCAAAAGTATCATTTTTTTGCGTTTGTGCACACCGGTGGTCCCACTCGCAAAGCGCGCGTTGTGCGCGCTCCCGTTGGTGCTGAAAAACGACCCCCGCATGATGCCACCTCTTTCTCTCTCTCTCTCTCTCTTTTCCTTCTTTGAAGAGGTTTCCCAAAGGAAAAGTGTAGGGAAAAAACCGATTTTCTTCATTAAAAGACGCCCCTTTGAACGCCGTCTCGCGCGGCCCCCTGTGGCCTCTGCGGGGTTTGAAAGAGAGATTGGACAACAGCGAGACTTTGACGCGAACATTTGTCGCGTGCGTCCCCGGCGGCGTCTTTAAGAGAAGAGATGCCTTTCTCGGTGTCAAAAATCCCGCAGTTTCTCTTCTTTTTCTACGTGACTGTCGTGAGTTTAAATCTGTTCCAACTGTTCTTTCCGGGACAATGCGAGGACAGAAACGTTGGGGAAAGGAAGAAACGTGCGTGCGTGTTTCCGAGTTTAACCTTGGACGCGGATTTCCGCGTCCACGCGTACGTGTCGGAGACGAAAAACGAGAGGAAAGTGATGGAGGAAATCATATCGAGGAGGAATAGGAGGAGGAGAGAAGAAGAAGAGCGGGAGAACGAGGATTCAGACGAAGCGGAAGAAGACAGAAGAGCGTTTATGGCTGAATTTAACGGTGGAGAAAAGAAAAGGGAGACGCGAAGAGTCGCGAGCGCGAACGCGCGATGGGGCGCGAAACATGTGGTCGAGAATATTACGATTCCTTTGCGAGAGTTTAACGTCCGAGAACGAAACGGGACGATGCTGTTCGCGCACGTGTTTATGACGAAGATTGGAGATGAAGATGAGAGTGATGGTTACGAGGATGAAGCGCCGTTGAGAAATGAGCGGGACGTGATTTGGTGGGAGAGCGTGAACGTGCTCAAATACGCTCGGGTCGGCGAGAGGAGGAAGACTCAAAAGTTGATAGGAGGAGAGGATAGTATTAAGAGTAGCGGTAATAATAGCAGTGGTGGTGAGAATAGCACGACAACGTCGACGGGTGCGTCTGGTAATGGTAACAACAGCGTGGCTAAGAATAATAGCGCGAGTACGACGATTTTGCCGCATTTGCGACCTCACTTGCGAGTGTTGAAAGTAAAATCGCCGTTTCCGTTTTTCGCGCACGGAGCGCCGATGGATATTGGCTTAAGAATGCTGAATTACGAAACAAGATCGTACAGGCCGTTGGCGATGATGGACGATATTTCCATTTCCAAAAGAGAGTGGCGACAGTTGAAGATGATTGATGCGAGAACGGATTCCTCGGAGGAAGACGAGGATGAAGATGCGTATCCGGACGACCCAGTCATCTCCTTGCTCATACAGCCGCTCCCACTCGGTGTGTATCGTATGTTACGTAACGTAGAAACGACGCTAGACCAACTCCAATCGACCATGGGTTTCACCGACGACGATTTAGATGAAGTGCGAGAAATGGTTGTCGGTCAAGATTGGCGATGGTTAGTCGCCACGTTTATCGTGAGCATCATGCACTCGTGGTTTTCATTCTTAGCGTTTAAAAACGACGTCGGGTTTTGGAAAGGGAGAACAAACGTGGAAGGGTTGTCGGTCCGATCGCAATGGTCCAATTTTATTTGCTCGACGATCATCTTTTTGAACATTTGGGAGTCGCGAGGGACGGCGTCGAGTATTATCGTTGTCGAAACCGGCATCGCCGCGTTGCTCGAATTATGGAAGTGTTGGAAGTTTGTCGCAGCAAAGAGAGCGAGGAAGAAAAATAACGAAGAAGCTTCAGAAATGCAAAAAGATACCGACGAAGCCGACGCGAAAGCTATGAAGTGGCTCGTGTTTGCGGTGTTCCCGTGCGTCGTCGGGTTGTCGATTCGGTCTCTTTTATATCATGAACACCGCTCGTGGAAAGCGTGGTTCCTTCGAAACGCCGCGAACGGGGTGTACATATTCGGGTTTGTCGCCATGACACCTCAGTTGTATATAAACTACAAGTTGAAATCCGTCGCACACTTGCCGTGGCGCGCGTTCATGTATAAAACCTTCAACACGTTTATCGACGACGTGTTTTCGTTTGCGGTGGCGATGCCGTGGCAACATCGCATCGCCTGTCTCCGAGACGACGTCATTTTCTTCGGGTACCTATGGCAGAGATGGATTTATGGCGTCGATAAAAGTCGCGTGAACGAATTCGGTCGCGCGTATGATGACGATAACAAGGACAACGACGAAGGTAAGGAAAAAGAAGAAAACGAAGATGAGAAAGAAACAAAGAAGGACAAATAGCTAACGAAAATAGCGAACGAAAGGTTTGAGAAACGCGATGACTAACTAACTCTCTATAATTTAAGCTCCTCTCGTTCTACGCGCTATTTACACACGGACGACGCTATTTCGTCCATCGTCAGTGGGTTGTTGGTTTTGCACGCGATGTAAAATTGTATCTTCGAGAACGCATCCGGACGCGTTCCTTTCTTTTCGCAGTTTCCCCGCGGAACTAATTTGTCGCCTTCCCATTCGCAGCGCACGGCAACGTTAGGATTCAATTGATTCCCTCCTCCCGCTGATACTAAAACTGTATTATCATCTATCGCGCACAAGTCTCCACCACTTCCATCTCTTTTTACTTTCAAAAAGCATCCTCTCTCTAAAACTTCTCGGCGAAACGTTCCTTCTCCGCAGCTCTCGCAAAGCGCTTCGTCTTTATAGAGCAACGCCAAAGGCGTGCTCTCGCCAGGAGTATACGACGCTCTCTTATCGCGAAAGATGAGTCCGTCGCACGCAAACACGTACCCTCCAAAACTCTTCATTCTCGCGCCTTCGTAACACATCCTTAATTCATTCACCGTCGCGCACGAAAAATTCGGCGCTGGAAACATGGGATACTCGTGCCCGTCGCGGCTGACCGCGCACGAGTCGATTTCGCTCGCAAACTTACTTTGCAACCAAAAGCTCCGAAAGTCCACGTCACATCCGTACGTCTCCGCGCCATTCCACGCCATCACATCTAGCACCACAAAATATCCTCCTCCGTTGTCGTCGTTTGCGTTTCCCCCATCTTCCTCCATCGCGTCGTCATCTCCGGCAACCGCCGCGTCCCCTACTCTTCTCCTTTCGCCGCCGCCGTACACGCAATCCAATATACAAAACGTCTCCGAATTACCTCTCGTCTGGAAACTCCCTCCTGGTATTGCACTTTGAAAGTACTTCTTCTTATTTTCCAGCGTTATTCTCTTCCCGCGCGCATCAAATGCACTCGTCCTCCCTCTCGCGGCGATCACCGCGCACCGTTTTCCTCTCGGTTTCGGTTGGCAGAGCCAATTTTCCCCTAAATCCGTGGGCACATCCGTCATGTATTCCGGCAGTTGCAATTCACCTCTTTCGGTTTTTTTTACATCGACATCATCGTCATTACCACCATCACCAGTTTTTGTTGTTGTTCTTTTCATCCGTTTCTTCTCCTCCTTGCCTTCTTCTCCTTCGTCGTCGTCCACATATTCCTCTCCTCTTCCTCTCTTTGTTTTTGATTCCGACTCTTCCTCCTTCGACGCTTGGACGACGACGCGTCTCGCGTGGTCCGCGAAATCTCGCCTCGCATTGTCTTGTCTCGCGAGCGCATCGCGCCTCTGTTTTTCTTTCGACACGCGAGACGAATACGCTTTCTTGAGAGACGTCCGATGATTTTGACGCGATGATGATTTTACATCATCATAATCTCCGGGTGGTTGTCCAACGTTCATTTTTGCGCAATCCGTTTTGTTGAAATCGTCGCAAACGAAACAATATTTTATGGACAACACAAAATGCGAGAGAAGAAGAACTGGTCCATGACGCGAGCACAGAAGAAGACTTTTCGAATAGGAACACCAGACAGAGAGTGGGAATTTTCAATACACGACTTTGTGTATATACTATTTGTCTTTGTAACGAAGCTTTCCACTTTTATTTTACCGAGCATATTGCTGATGCGTGATTTTGAGAAAAAGAGGAGATCTTTTCTTTTTTCATAAAAACGCTTAATTTTTTGTTGTTAAAAAAAAGCTTCATTTAAAAGCATCTCGCATGCGCGCATAATATAAAGAGCTCGAGAGACGAGAGACGACGCGTACCTTTTATTGCTTTTGTTGTTGAAGAAGAAGAAGAAGAAGAAGAAGAGAGACGATGAAGACGAGGACGACGAGGACACAGCAACCCTCAGATCGAGTGGTGACGTTTACGAATAAGAAACGAAATTTGGACATGAACCAACCGCAAATCACGGCGTTTCGATGGATCAGAGAGTGTTTCCGTTTTCGAGGGACGGTGATTCCATCGGTTTTACCGCAGATGGTGTTGGCATTTTTGATTGGGATCTTCGCGAACGCGCTGAAGATACAGAGATGCGGGGAGAACGTGATGGAGGATAAGGAGTGCGACGTGGCGTTTAGCGTGGAAGGACACACGTCGGTGGCAGTCGTGTTGTCGTTTTTGTTGGTGTTTCGAGTGAATTTGGCGTACGAGAAATGGGACGAGGCGAGAGAGGCGATCGAAAGAGTGAGAGACGGAGTGAGGAATTTGAACGTCGCGTTTTGCTCGTTCGTTTGCACCGCGTCTTCTGCTTCTTTTGCTTCAATTGGCGATAAAGATGGCGATACCGTTGGAGCGAATACTGATACCAAAAAAGAAGAGGAGGAAGGTTTTTTCGTTTCGGGGACGACGAGGGAACAACAAAAAGAAGAAGGAACGCCGCAAAAAGACGTAAATGAGGACGATCGCAAAGAGATCGCGCGATTGAGTCAACTTCTCTTTGCGTTTTTTCGAATCGCGCTACGCGAATCGCGGATTGGATACTCGGATGACGTTCAAAACGCGGACAATTCGATTGGAAGCGGAACGATATCGGCGGATGAAGTTGTGCGATACGATCGCGCCGGGAAACCGTCGCTGCTCGATCTGCTTCAAGATCCGGTAGAGATTGAAGCGTTCGTACATCTCGACCCGTTTAATCGCGCAAATGCCGTAGTGCAAAAGATTCTCGATATTGTTGAAAAACGCAGACGACTTGGTCAAGTGTGTGAGCGAGGTGCTTTGGACATCTATCGCGATTGCTCGGGTATTCTCGCCGGCGTGAAGACGTGCGAGCGCATCACAACGACGCCGACACCGAATAAGTACGCACACATGTTGACGACTTTGCTGTTCTTTTTTGTTTACTCGGCACCGTTTTGCTTCACGGCAACGTTCGATTGGCTCACACCAATGCCCTCGGCTTTGCTTGCGATGGCGTTTTATGGTGTCGCTGAAGTTGCCAAAAAGATGGAAAACCCCTTCGGGTGGGAAGCGCCATCTCACGATCTGTCGCAGTTAGGCGCGGAACTGTTCGAAGACGTCGCTCGAATTCACGAGAGTAGAAAGATACTCGTGCAAAAACGTGACGATGAAGTAGAGAGCAAAGAGAAAGCTGAAGATGCGCACTCCTCTCAAAGAGCCGGTTTGCAGAGATACTTTTCCGCGCTAGGCAAACACTACGCGTACGTGAGCAGTAATTCGAGTATGAGCGAATCTTCCGAAGATACCAATCGAACGCAACCGCTGTTCCCGCCTGGAGATGCGTGTGTATCTATGAAAGCTGCAAAGTTGGTGGTAAATCGAGAAGTTCGTGATCGAGATTTACCTCCAGTCGATCGCGTTCGTCGAGGCGACGGCTTCGTCGGGTTGAAGTCGTCGTCATCTTTCAAGATTGACTTTATCCTCGATATTTTCCAGTGGCGCGATACAATCTTACCTGATGTTATTCCACAAGTTGTACTCGCAATAGGACTCGCATTCTTTGCACAAGGTGCAAAGTACCTCTCCTGCGGTTCCCAAGTCAAGGATGCTTCCGAATGTTTGATCGCTATGGATCCCACCGCGCACGGTATTGCCGCCATCGCTCTTGGTTTTTTGCTCGTCTTTCGAGCGGATTGGGCGTACGATCGATACTACGAAGCAAAAGAGTGCCTGGGTCGCTTACACATTGCTTTGCGGAATGTAAATGTATTAACGTCGTCTTTTATACGCCCGATTGATTATGAATGTGGGGAAAAGCCATCGGAAGGGGATTACGAGTACGTCGTTCAAGGCAAATCGACGAGGCGAAGTAAGGACAAATTCGAGAAGGATTTAAAAGCTTGCGAAGAAGCTAGGATGGAGATACTGCGTTTAACGAACATCGCGTATGCGTCTGTACGTATTCAGGTTCGCGAGTCTCGAGTCGGCGACGAGTTTGGAAGGAAGATGACTGCTGAATCTATGTTGACGGAAGACCCCTACGGATGTCCGAAAATACAAGAGTTGCTCGTTATTGATAAGGATGTGAGTACAACGAATGACCCGTCCATTGTGGATGCAAGCGTGTTTAATAATTCGTATAAAGATATTCCCATACCTTCAAGGTGTGCGTACGCATGTCTTCAAATCCAAACGATTGTTGAACATCAGCGCAGACTCGGGAATGTCTGTGAACGCGCGGCGTTTGAAGTGTATCAAACGCTGGAGGAGACGCTTGCAGCTACGCGAGCTGCAAACAGAGTGGCAACAACACCCGTTCCACGTGCATTTACGCATTTGTTGCAACTGATTCTCTTTTCTTTCGTCTTTACGGCGCCGTTTGTGTTCGTCGTCACGTTCAAATGGATTGCGTTTATCCCATCAGGTATCGTCGTCATCTCTTGCTACGGCATCAACGAGATGGGCACGGCCATGGCTGATCCATTCAACTGGACGAGTCCCTCCCATGACTTGGGCGATCTTGGTAGACGGTTGGCGCGAGAATCTGCGCAGATCCACGACTTCAAGCGTATTTTCCTGGGAAATATTCGAGAAGCATCTCTGGGAAACGCCGGGGGCCGTGATAAGGCTTCCAAAGTCTCGGCATCAGAGGAAGCGCCGGTGCTCGATAAAGCCAAAGTCGCGCAAACTATCAGTAGCGGTGGCGGAATCGCTTCGAAGCAGTCCGTCGACCGTAAGGAAGGTTTGCGTCGCGTGTCCGAGAAGCTCTTCAACGACATTGCACAGAAAGAATCATTCGCCGGTATAGCGTCCACGGAGATACACGATATCTCAACCTCGGTACAACGACGTCGTTTGACGTCCATGTCATTCTTCACCGATCTCTTCGCGTGGAATAACACTGTCTTGCCGGGTATTCTGTGGCCAACGATATTTGCAGGTCTCCTCGCTGGGCTCGCAAACTATACGAAAGTGAAACAGTGCGGTAAGAATGTGACGTCGCATCAAGACTGCGCATTCGCCTTCAGCGACACGGCGCACTCCGTCTGCGGTGGCGTTATCGGCTTCACTCTGTGTTTTCGCGCCAGCATATCGTACTATCGATACTACGAGGCGAAGAAATTCATGGGTGCTTTGTGCGAAGGTGCGCGAAACTTCGCATGTGGCTCCTTAGCCTTCCTCAGACCGGATTTGCCCGGTGAACTCCAGTATGACGGAGACGCCTATAAGGCTTCGACAGCGTTCATCAGCTCTGTGGAACTTCGCGATGAACTCAGAAGATTATCGAACTGTATGTTTGGTTTCATTCGACATATCGCGCGCGAAACGCGATACGGCGTCCGAAAAGTCGGTGAAGTTCAGAGTACGAATATTGATTTCAGTCAATTAATTCGAGAAGATCCGCGAGGAAATCCTTCGCTTGCCGTGATTCTCACGGAAAGCGAAAAAGATTTCATGTGTGGAAAGCTTCCATCGTCTCGGCCAGCGCTTGTCGTGGCCAAGTGCCAGAAACTCGTCGAAGAGGCGCGCAAAAGAAACGATATCTCCGAACGCGGCGCTTTTGATTTGTATGACGATCTCAACGATTGCTTGGTTGCGTGCAATAATCTCGAACGAATCAGCGAGACCAAAATGCCGTGGATATACTTACATCTGTTGAATTTTGCTCTATTTGCGTTCGTTTATTCTGCGCCGTTTATTTTCACTGCTGGTTTTGGATGGTTGTCACCGGCGCCGGCTATGCTGATTGCGATTGCTTTTTACGGCACTGCGGAAGTAGCGCGCAATATGGAGAATCCATTTGATTACGATACCGGTGGTCACGACATTGAGGCCGCTGGTTTTGCACACTTCAAAGAGTCGAGAACATTTCGTGAAGTTACGTTCGATTTGGCTTTACCTTCTGCGGTATCAGATATTTTGAGTTCAGGTAAACATTCGCAGAAAATCCCTCCCCATTCGGCAACCGATGCGCTGGTTGACGTTGGGGTTGGTAAACCTTCGAACCTATGTCCTACTTCTCCCACCACGACGGATGCAAATAGTGGTGATATTGAATCAGGTCATGTTCCCACCAAAATGCCCGAGACCAGTTCTGATCTCTCGAATGTGCCGATCACGGGTGGAAAAACTGATGCGGAGAGTCGTTCCCACGCTCGCGTATTCCGAGACGTCTTTAAGTTTCGTAACACCGTATTGTCGAAACTCATTCCGCAGTGTCTCATCGCTGGGTTACTGGCATGTCTCGCCCAAGCAGCAAAGGTATGGAAATGCGGCGCAGACGTCAGAAATCCGAGCGAGTGTCAGGTAACGTTTTCGAAAGATGCGCATACAGCCGTAGCTTCCATATTGGCATTCGTCATTGTGTACAGATTTCGATACGCTTATGAGAGATACTATGAAGCTAAAGTATCGCTTGAAAAACTCAGACGTTCTTTGAGAAACTTGAATATGGGAACGAGTGCTTTCGTGAATCCGCAACTGTTGTTCATCAGTGACGGTGGGAAGATGACATCGCTGTCAGACGCAACCGCACAAAGTACAACAATTCGCGTATCTCCAAGGGCACATGTTCTGAGGTTAACAACATTATTTTTCTGCATGGCGCGTATATATCTTCGCGAATCTACTTCAGGTGTTGGCCCGAATGGCGAGCTCATTCATTATGACGATACGAACGTCCTCCTCGCCGACCGTTATTCCGGTTCAGGCCCCAACCTCGGTCGATTATTGGATAAAAATATATTTGAGTCCGAGAAAGAGGATGATAAACTCCACGATGCTTTGCTTAAAATTGACGATCCAGTCGGACGATTGAATTTCGTTGCGACGAGGTTGCACGCGTTCGTTGAAAATCTTCGAGTTAAGAGATTTGTGTGCGACCGTGGCGCCGCGGACCTCCACAGAGAGACCCGGCAAGCGTTATCTGCAGTCGTCAGCTGTCATCGTGCAGCGCACACGCAAACGCCGCGAGTTTTGGTTCACGCGATAAATGTGATTGTCTTCTTCTTCGTTTTCTCGAGTCCTCTCCTTTTTACCGCGAGCTTTAAGTACGCCGCGTTTTGGCCGGCTACTTTGGTCTCGCTTTGTTTCTATGGAGTTCTGGAAGTTGGGGAAAGGTTGGAAAAACCGTTCGGCTGGATAAAACCAAACCACGATTTATCCGTGTTCGGACAGAATCTCTGGCACGACTGCGAAGCGTTGCACGACGTCATCGACAATTCTGGCGATCAATGCCCGGATTATCAGGCGATCATGCGAGTGAAACAATCTGTATCGCCAAAGTTGACGCGTTCAAAGACGGAGGAGGCTGGCTTGTCCAAAAAAGCTACAGAGAAGAAATCTCCCGTTCTCGCGGAGCTTTGCGAGTCTGTCACGACTTTGAAATCGGACAGCGCGGCGGTAAGAGTGGAAAGGGGCAGATTTTACTTCATCTCTCAGCTCTTCGTAATGCGAGGCACGATATACGCAAACTGCGTTCCCCAACTTCTTGCCGCGGTGTTTGTCGCTTATTTTGCCACGATTCTAAAAGAAGTATCCTGCGGGAAGCTTTCGGATGCCATGAACACAGGAGATTGTTTTGTATCATTCGATTCAACAGCGCATCGACTCACTGGAGTAGTGGTTGGTTTTGCTTTATCGCACATTGCCCACGTTGCTTATCGTAAATGGTACGAAGTGCTCGTCGCTTTGGATGACATGTACGATTCCGCCCGGTCAATAAACGTCATGGCAGCAACCTGCTTCGGACATAACAACGGCAACACATCCGCAAAAAAGAGTTCAGCAAAACAGCGTGGGCTCTTTACTGCTCGTAAATCTGCAACCGAGGAAGAACTGTCCAAGCAAGAAGCGTTGAGTTTCTTCTTCAGCGTGGACAGCGTGAATAAAGGGGGAGTCAATCCTAACGTCTTGCGAGAACGCGTTCGGCGTCTACTCGACCTTGCACTCGTCTTTGCTCGAAGAACTGTGCGCGACCACCGGCTCGGTGTTCCAATGTATTCGCAAACTGCCGGCAGTGATATCGAAAATACGAGGAAAGCGGGTGATCCTGCAGCCAATTTTGATTCGACGTTCACTCTGAAGCCTCTCGATCCGTATGATATTGCCGACTCGAGCGTCGGAGTACCATCTATTGCAGATGTTTTCACTCACATGGGACATGACGCAAAACTTAAAGATGCCATTCTAGCAACGTCGCACCAAAGTCGAGCTTCAGCGTGCGTCGCCGAGCTGCAACGTACGGTGGAATTCGCGCGTAAAAATGCTCTGGTAAGTGACGAAGCCGCTTTCGATTGTTACAATCACTGCGAGAACTTTCTTCAGTCTCAGACGACTATACTCCGAGTCGTGGACACGCCAGTTCCTACGTTATACCGACACATCGCGCTCACCGCGCTATTCTTCTACGCATTCTCGGCACCATTCTCGTTTGCCAGTACTTTTGGATGGCTCTCGCCGGTACCGAGCGCGGTATTGGTGTTGGGATTTTACGGTGCCGCAGCAGTGGGAGAAGAATTGATCGATCCTTTAGCGTGGTCCACGCACGCACACGATGGAAATAGAGCGAGTAAACGTGTCTTCTTAGATAACGACGTCATCTATTCGGCTTAAATATATTCATACGTGAGGCTTTTATTTATTATGCGCATAATACGGAACATTTTTTATTGTGAACGACCCGGTATTTATTACAAATTATTATTCTTTAATCTTACGCCGACATCTTTCGTCTCTTCTTTGCTTTTCTACGCACGAGCACTCGTCTGCCACCAACCGTCCTCTTCCTCGCTAAAAACCCGTGCCTTCGTTTCCTCACTAGATTCGACGGCTGATACGTCAGGTGCGTTTTGCACCACATCCCGTTGTTGTTCTCTTCGTCCCCAAAGTTCTCCTCTGTACTCGTCGAAGCCGGAGGAAACGCTATTTCCAGCCTCCTCAGCGCGTCTTCGACTACATCAACATTAACGTTGTTCACTATCTCACGGCTAATATTCTCGTCGTGCACAGATGGAATCGCCGCCCCGGCGACGACGAAGGGCATCGCTATCCTTCCCTTTTGTTGCTCTCTAGTGTTGCTGTTCGAATAACTTGTCGTTGCATCTTGCTCCGAGCACCGAGGACGAAAAAACACCATCTCTCGCGCGCTCATCGCGTCGACCACCGCGCAATCCAAATGCTCTCCTTTTATCTTCCTATTTCCTTTTGGCGTCGTTGCGCTTCTCGATGGTGACGACGATTGGAATTCCGTCCTGACGTTTAAATTCTCCCGAGTGGGGACGAAAGTCGTCGTCGAATACCACAACGAAGAAGAAGAAGAAGAAGAAGAAGGACGAGGCGAGGTGGTGCACGTCACCATCGCTCGTTGCACAACACGCGCGACAACCCCTGCCGCGCGTTTCGTCGTCGTCGTCGTCATGGTGTATATTTGTTCGCGTTTTTGCGTTTGATTTTAATGAAGTGCTTTGAGTGATGGGTTTTTGAAAGCAACAGAAGTGTTGCTCTTTTTAGTATTATTATTAGGAATTCGTACCTGGTAAACTAAAAGAGAATATTTACAATTTGTAAACGAAGACACGCTTGCTAGAAAAGACTACTGTATACGCAACACCATTCAGAGAGAGAGAGAGAGACTACTTCGTATCGCCGTCGTCTTCGGAATCTCGAATGACTTTCGTGCCGGCTGGAAGCTCGACGTCGGGGACGTTGAGCTTTTTGGAGGAGGCGGCTCCCGATACTTTCGGCGCGACGGCGCCTTCTTCGTCATCGTCGACGGAAAAGCGCAACATACCGTCTGCAGTTTTTAAGATTTCTACGTCGTCGCTGGAAGATGCAGATGTAGAGGCTTCGCCGGCTTCCCTTTCCGCTTCCGTGACCTTGTCGCGCGCGGATTCAACGTCTCGAGACATTTGCTCTTCCAACGCCGCCATCTCCTTCAAAACCTTCTCGGCCGCTTCTTTCTTCGCGGCTTCGATGGCTTTAGTGTCCTTCTCTTCAATCACAGATGATGATGCTGACGGTTTTGGCGATTCCTCTTTCTTTTCTTCTACTTTCTTTGTTTCTTTTTTTTCTTTCGTTGGTGTGTCAACTTTCGGCTTTTCCATCTTGGGCATCTTGGGCATCTCAGGCATCTCTACTTTCGGAAGGTCAAACTTAGTAGTTTCGACGGAAGAAGTCGACATTTGACTCACGTCAACCTTTCGTAACTGTCGAGCAGCTCTCTTCGCTGATTTCGAGAGCACTGGAGAGAGTTCTTTGAACACCGGCGTCGCGGCGAGGACGGCTTCGTTGGCGATGCTGGTGGTTTTCTTGAACGTTCTCTTCAACCTTTCTTCAAACTGCTCTTTATCGGAGAACGTTTCGTTTAACTTCTTTGAGGTGATGCTGGCAACTTCTTTCGCTTGAAATTTCGCGTCGAAGAGAACTTCGTCTGCGTCTTTGTTCGTAACACCTTTGATCGAGTCCAAAGTTTCCTTCACCAGATAAGTAAATGCTTGGAATCGCTGCTTGGAGCCAACTCTATTCGTCCCATC